>FLOH01000095.1_pt1 | contig 254445 bp, 251 predicted proteins | sample 756751 | NCBI WGS metagenome assembly FLOH01 (sample SAMEA4026879, study PRJEB14308) | marine metagenome | biome: coastal water; material: water | depth 74 m
TACGCTTGCATAACTATCGGCTTTGTGTCGAACGTCTGGATGCGCTGCAGCGTGCCAAGCCGATGGCGGAAGATGTCGCAGGTGCCTTGAGCGAAGCTTGCCTCGCCACCGGTAATCGCGAACTGATCGATCTTGCCGGACAGGCCTTCGGCACCAGCCGTGACCTGCCGCGCGCCCTTGCGATGCTTCGGGAATCCAACAGGATTGATCCGAATGCGCCGAATTCCCTGATCTCGCTGGCCGTGACGTATCATATTGCCGGTCAGTTCAAGGACGAGATTCCGATCCTCAATCACGGCCTGACGCTGATGCCGGACGAGCCGCAGCTTTTGCGCCTCGCCCTGCAGGCCGGTATCTGGGGTGGGGATCAGACACTGGCGGATCGGGCCATGAAGCAGATCGAAACCGTGCTGCCGCAGATGGCACCGGCAGCGCGGCGGTTTTACGAGGCTCCGCCACCGGCGCCGCGCCTGAAAAAGCCGAATTGAGGTTGCGGATCAGGGTCCGTCCGACGGGTCTGGTATCCAGCCATATCGGGCCAGCTTTGGTCCGGGCAATGGGCGCGCACGCTTTAAAATCCAGTCTCTGAGTTCCGGTCCCTGCCAGTCCGGATTCTTTGCCAGCACCCGAACGGCAAGGGCGCTGACTCGCGGTACAGCAAAGCTCGACCCCGATGCCTTGCCCGGTGCGCCGCGATGATCGATGACGGCAATGCGTTCGCCGGGAACCATGATGTCGACGCTTTCGGCCCCCCAGTTGGACCCCTGGGCCAGCTTTCCGTCCAACTCGGATGAGGTGACGACGATGGTGTTGGGCAGCTTCAGTGCCGCCGGGTACACCGGGACAATGTCGATGTCTCTGCCGTCGTTGCCGGCGGAAATGATGAACAGCATCTGCGGATGCTTGCGGGCGGCAGCTTCAAATGCCTGCCACTCGTCCTGACTGTTCGAGCCCATCGCCAGATTGACGATTCTGACACCGTGTCCGGCTAGCCAGTCAACGGCGTCGGCCATTTTCCGCATGTCCGGGCGCGGATAGCGGAGCGGCATGACCCGGGCCATCGGGGCTTCGCGAATGAGGACACTCATCACCGCGCTGCCGTGGTGCAGCGGGAAAAACGGCGACCGCCCGGTATCGGCATCAAACGGCAACGCGTCGCCATCCCAGAAATCCTTGCCGATCAGTGTGCCGCCGTTGTCGAAAGCGAGGTTCTTGGCAAAAAATGGTAACGTGTAATTGACGCCGCTGTCGATCAGGCCGATGGCAATCCCGCCCGCATCAGCCATTGAAAGGGCTGGCGGGTTCAGGGCGATCTCGTCGGTCAGGGTTTTCAGATCGGCGGCGTAGACCCGGATCGACTGCGGCCGGTTCTCGCCGTCGTAAACGATCTCCCGGGCTTCGGTGATGCGACATTCGTGGTCAGCGGTGAAACTGGACACGGGCCGTTCGTGCTGCAACTCGACTGTGATCCGGCGCAAGCGACCGCCGGGAAAAAGCATCTGGATTTCCAGCCACGTTCCGTCACCCAGCAGGAACTCGGTCTTTGCCCGCCCGGGCAAGCCGGCAAAGCTTGCGATATCATGGCTGATGATGCGTGCATCCGGCAGGGCCGGGCGAAAGCGTTGTGCGTCGCTATAGGGAGACTGGCAGGCGACATCGAGAACGGGGGTAATCTGTGTTGTCCGCATCTCCGCCGAAGACGTCACCGGTTGAGCAGCCAGGGCCAGACCAAGTGCCACGGCACCGACAACACGCCGGAACAGGGCAATCGGATATTCTGATGTCGTCGGTTTCATCGTCGGACTACGTCCTGCATTGGGGCATTGCAGGAAAAGGTGCGCTGCAGGGGCAACGTAGTCAACGTGAAGGGCGGATTTTTGGGAAGCAGGATCGATTGGAATTGCAAGAACCGGAGACGGAGCGTTCAGTTAAATCGTCAGCAGTGGTTTCAACGGGGGGGAGAAAGCTGCTGCCGGACCAAACGACCCGCCTCCGGATTTTGTCTCGCATCTGCGAGAACGTGACTTGATTTTCTTTCAGGTTATCCTGATGCTTGAGCTAAGACCTTTTGCCGATCAGCCGCAACTTAAACCGGAAAATCCCTGAGATATGATCAAGCAAAACCACTTAGTGCACTGGGCCATAGCGATGACAAGATCAAGATAATGATCCTCATGGGCAAAAAATCCGTTAAGTTGTTGATTGGGAACGATGCTGTCTTTATCGCGTTACAGTTGAATTTGAGGGGACGCTGGTGACGCCGACGCGGTTTGATATTTATGTGCGTCAGGGTGGACGTTGGCGCCGCCATGAATCCCTTCCCGGTGACGACAAGGAAGCGGCGATCCTGCGCGCGGTCAGTCTTGACGCGGCCGGAGAGTTTGACGGCATCCGTGCCATGACGGTCGTCGAATATGGCGCCGGTCGCGCGCCTCTCGAAACGCTTGCCTGGATCAGCCCGCAGCTGAACAAACTGGCTTCCGTGAAACGGCAGATGCAAAATCAGGCAACGGCGGCCGGCAAAGCGGTTACCGAACGGGGCGGCCTTGAGCGGGTTGATACGATCGAGACCGGACCCGCACCGGCACTGCCGGCCAGTCTTGTGTCACCACAAGTCGTATCCCCGGCTCCCCGGCGCGTCGAGAAAGTTGCCAAAGCCAAGAAGCCGGTGCCCGAGATTCATGCGGCTGGAAAAGTCATCGGCAACGGCATTCTCGCCATGGTCATCACTGCCGTTCTGTTTGTACCGATTTCAGCCCTGATGCGTGGCCTGGGCAGCAATATCGGTTTGTCGGGGGAGCAGCTGCAGAACGCAATTTTTGCCGTCACCGCAATTGTCTTCGTGATGACGGCAACGGTCCTGATGGTCAGGGTCTACAGGGAATACCAGTCGATTGCGGGGATGAACCCGGAACCGCTCGCAAGCCCGCCTCCGCCGTCCGCCCCGGTGTCGAACCCGTTGCCAAGACCGGCTGCCGCGCCATCAGCCATGCCTGCTGAAGGGGTGGCATCGGACGAAGCGGATCACGCAGACGAGTCCAGGGCTTCGGTCTATTCGGCTGACGATCCTGAAGCCGATGCAGTGGTGCCAACGGATCCCCCGGCAGCCGCTGGTGCTGGGCTGACCGAGCAGATGCGCCGCACGGTCCTGCTATTTATGGCCAATGCCTTGCAAGCGATCAAAGACGACGTGCCGCGCATGAACCAGCACGTCATCTTCGGCCTTAACCTGTTCGGCGCCGGTGCCGCTGAACGATATGGCGAGCATGCCGGCCTCAAGCGATTGCAGTCTTTCATTCTGGTACGTGAAGTGATTGATGCACTCGGCAATTCGGAAGAACGTGTCGACAGCTTTTGTCGGCAATACGAGACGTATTAGGCGGAAGAACGCTACGGCATGATGATCACTGCCGGGCGCAAAATCATGAGCCGCAACATTGACGGCGATCCGGATCCGTTCACGGATTTCGCTGATGTGTTTAATCAATGGACTTCGGATTCTGCCGTTCGTGCTCAGGCCCAGGGTATCGTCTGCATCATGTTTACGGATCTTGTCGGCTCGACCCAGATGACGCACGAACGCGGCGATTATGGTGCTCAGGAAATCGTTCGCATCCACAATGCCATCGTGCGCTCCGCGCTGGCCGCACACCATGGCCGCGAGGTCAAACACACCGGTGACGGTATCATGTCGAGCTTTACCTCTGCCGGTAACGCGGTTCGTGCCGCACTGCAGGTCCAGCTTGCCCTGTCTGCACACAACCGTCTGTACAAGGAGATGCCGGTTCGGGTGCGCATGGGACTTAACGCCGGTGAAGCCGTGCAGGAAGAAGATGATTTTTTCGGCACCACCGTGCAGCTTGCCGCGCGTGTTTGCGACAAGGCCGCGGAAGGGGAAATCTTCATCACCGACAATGTCAGGGAGCTTACAAAATCCCAGGGCATCCGGGTCGAAGAAGCCGGGCGGTTCGAAATGAAGGGTGTACCGGCACCGATGACCCTGTACCGTGTGCAGACGGGTGCGCAGAATTAACACCCTTGTCTGAAGGCCAACAGGGACACTGCCATGGGTATTGAATATCGCATCAGCCGGTTTCACGACGAAAAGGGAAATCTGGTCGATCTTGCCGGTTTGCCGAATGCACCGCGCGCCTTCCTGTCGGCCGCCGCAAAGCGCCTGTTCAATCGCCGTCCATTGGTGCCGATGATCTCGTACAGGGCGCGCAAGATTATCGACGGACTGCTGACACCGCAATCGGCCATGGTTGAATTCGGTTCAGGTAATTCGACGCCATGGTTTGCCGCGCGCACGGCCTCTGTTCTGAGCATTGAAGATCATCACGATTGGTATACGCATGTGCAGAAAACGTTGCAGGCGATGCACATAAAGAATGTCCGCCACGAGCTTCGCACAGAAGAGAATTATGCAGACCTTTCAGATGTCGCAGACGGCAGTCTGGATTTTGTCCTTGTCGACGGCACTGACAGGGAAGGCTGTATCCGCTCTGTCGTTCCTAAATTGAAGCCGGGCGCGTATCTGTATCTCGATAATACGGACAAGGACATGACGCAGGCCAATGGGGATTTGCGCCGTGCTGAGATTGCCTTGCAGGAGGCCGTTCAGGCGCGTGGCGGAAACTGGTGGTATTTCTCTGATTTCTCGCCGACGAATTTCTTTGTCGAGCAAGGGGCGCTGGTCCGTTTATAATGGCAGAAAAACCCTAACCGACGATTTCAAGAAACCGGTTCATATCGATATTGCAGCCGCTGATGATGATTGCCGTCGGCCCGTCGTTGAGCGATAGCCTGCCGGACAGCAGTCCGCCGACGCCGACCGCGCCACCGCCCTCGGCGACAATACGATCCTCGACAAATAACGTGCGCATGGCTGCGGCGATCTCGGCTTCGCTCAGCACGAGCGTTTCATCGATCAGCTGGCGGGTCATCTCGAAAGTATAGGTGTTGTCGCTGCCGATGCCGCCACCCAGCGCATCGGCAAGGGTTGCAACTTCATCGACCGCAACCACGTGACCCGCTTGCAGGGAATGGATCATCGCCGGGCCGTTTTCCATGCTGATGCCGACCAATCGCACGTCCGGTTTCAGCGATTTGATCGCCAGCGCCACACCGGCGAACAGACCGCCGCCCGAGAGCGGTACCAGCACGTTGGCAACGTCCGGCATGTCTTCGAGAATTTCCAGGCCGATGCTGCCCTGTCCGGCGATGACGTCGGGATCGTCAAACGGATGCACGTAGGTGAGGCCGTCCCGGGCGACCTGCTTCAGGGCTTCTATTTCTGCCTCGTCCTGGGTGCGACCGCTGATCACCACCTCGGCACCAAGATCACGGATCGCCTGAACCCTTAACGTCCGGTACCAGCGCCGACATATGCACGGTGCATTTGACGCCCAGCCTTTGTGCGGCATAGGCGAGGCCGCGGCCATGATTGCCGGACGATAGCGTCAGCACGCCCAGGCGTCTGGCCCCGTCCGTCAGGTTCAGCAGCGCATTGGTGGCGCCGCGCAATTTGAAGGCACCGGTATCGTGCATGGTCTCCAGCTTGAGACGGACCGAATGGCCGGCTTGTCTGCTGAGATACGGAGATAATCTGAGCGGCGTGCGGGTGACGTGTCCGGCCAGACGCCAGGCGGCCTCGTAGATGGTGCCGATGGTGACCGTGCGGGACTGCGTCATGCGGGGCCCGGCCAGTCCTCGGCAATGACGGCGGCGCAGTCGCCGCGTTCGATCAGACCCGGCACATGGCGGCAGACGATCTGACCGCTGCATCCGGCGATCAGCGGTGTCGGCTCGCGCTCCGGGTCTTCCAGATAGTGCACCCGGGCAATGACCTCACCGGCTTCAACGGTCTCGCCCAGCTCCTTGCAGATTTCAAACAGGCCTTCGGTGCTGGCCGAGACGAATGAGCTGGCGGGGGTATGGATCAAGGCACTGGGGGTCGGGATCACCGGGTCACCGGCGACGATGCCGGCATGCTTGAGGATGTTCATGACGCCGCGCTCGGCGATGGCGATGGTCTCGACATTTGATGTGGCGGCCCCGCCCAGCTCGGTCGAGACGAAGACTTTGCCGGCGTCTTCGACGACGCTGTCGATCATGCCGACGGCGTCCAGCTCGGTCAGGATCATGCCGTAGGGTGCGCCAAAGGCTTTCATTGCCGCCAGTGTCGCCGCCATTTGCGGCGGGTTTGACAGATCGTGAATGATGCTCATGGGCAGCAGGTTCATGGACCGGCCGCCGGCATGGATATCAACAACGATATCGGCGCGGGCAATCAGCCGGGTGGTGACGAAATGCGCAATCATCTCGGTGATGGTACCCCGCGCATTGCCCGGAAAGGCCCGGTTCATGTTGCCGCCGTCGATCGGCGAGGTCCGTTTGCCGGCGCGAAATGCCGGCAGGTTCAATGCCGGGACGATGATGACGCGGCCTTTGACGTCATCCATATTCAGACTGGCGCGCAGCTTGGTCAGGGCGATCGGCCCTTCGTATTCGTCGCCATGGTTGGCACCGGTGAACAGCACGGTCGTCCCCGCGCCGTTCTTGATCACGGTGAGCGGCAGCTGGATCGATCCCCACGACGAGGAATCGCGCGACCACGGGATGATCAGAGCGCCGTGCTGTTTGCCTTCGGCATCGACGTCGATGCTGCAGCTGATCTTTGAGAAATCTTCTGTGTTCATGCCCGGAGTGTGAGCGATCCGGCTTGGTGATTCAATGGATTGGTTGCAGAAAACATACGTCACCCTGAACTTGATTCAGGGTCCATATGAAACACGCAGAGAGTTGGCCGGTGTTTTATGGATCCCAAATCAAGTTTGGGATGACGATGTTTAGTGCATGATCGGCCGATCAATAGCCGACGGCGCAGCCGTCCTTGCGGGGATCGGAGCCGCCGGTCAGCAGGCCTTTTTCCCAGTCGATCCAGATCGCCTGGCTGCCGCCGATCGGCTTGCCCGGTTTGATCCGCTTGTGGCCAAGCTTTTCCAGTCCGGCGATGACCTCGGCGGGCACGGTGCCTTCGATTTCGACGTCCATCGAATTGTCGATCGGGAACACGCGCGGTGCATCCTGCGCTTCCTGAATATCCATGCCGAAGTCGAGCAGCTTGGACAGGAACTGCATGTGACCGAACGACTGGTATTGACCGCCCATAACACCGAACGGCATGACCGCCTTGTCGCCCTTGCCGACCATGCCCGGGATGATGGTGTGCAGCGGCCGTTTGTTCGGCGCGATGCAGTTGAGGTGACCTTCCTCAAGGGTGAAGCCCTGACCACGGTTGGTCAGCATGACACCGGATTTAGGAGCCATCAGCCCGGTGCCGAAATTCGAGAACAGGGTGTTGATGAAGCTGCACGCGTTGCGGTCCTTGTCGACAACGGAAATATAGACCGTGCTTTCATTAAGCGGCATCGAGACCGGCGGTAGCGGGTCCATGGCCCGCTTCGGGTCAAAGTGCGCCGCCAGTTCCCTGGCATGGGCATCCGACAACAGCCATTCGACCGGTACGTCCGCCTTGTCGGGATCGGCGCAATAGACATTGCGGTCCTGATAGGCGAGTCGGCCATACTCGATTTCCAGGTGCAGTCGTTCCACCGAAAGCGGATCAACGCCTTTTGTCGGAATATCCTTCAGCATGTTCAAAAGCAGAAGGGCGATCATCCCCTGACCGTTTGGCGGGCATTCATAAACATCATAACCGCGATAGTTTGTGGATATCGGCGTAACGTATTCACCCCTGGCGTTCTTGAAGTCTTCCAGCGTATGCAGACCGCCCAGCGACTGCAGATAGGAGACGATATCCTCGGCAACCTCGCCGGTATAAAATGCATCGCGGCCGTGCTTGGCGATTCTCTCGAGCGTGCGGGCCAGTTCCGGCTGATGATGCAGATCCCCGACAGCAGGAGTCTTGCCACCCGGCATGAACACGCGCCTGGCGTTCGGATCATCCTTCAGCAGGTTCGCCTGGCTTGCGAAATCCGCAGAAACCCGCGACGAAACCGGATAGCCGTTGGCGGCATAATCAATCGCCGGCTTCAGAAGCTCGCCCAGTTCCATGGTGCCGTGATCTTTAGTCAGCGTTTCCCATGCATCGATGACGCCGGGCACGATAACGGCGTGCGGGGTTTGGCGTTCAATCGTCTTGATGCCCTTGTTGCGATACCACTCGGCGGTCGCTGCGGCAGGCGCGCGACCCGAGCCATTGAAGGCGATCATGTCTTTGGTCGACCCGGCAGGCGCATACAGGCAGAAGTTATCCCCGCCGATACCGGTCGATTCCGGCTCGACGACACACTGAACGGCGCAGGCTGCAACTGCAGCATCCATCGCATTGCCGCCCCGGCGCAAAATATCAAGGCCGGTCGCTGTCGCTATCGCATGAGACGTCGAGACCATGCCATACTTGCCGTGCGCCGGCGATCTGCCGGGTTTTTCCAAATCGCGCATCAGGGAACCTCTCAGATATGAATTATCAGAACAATTAGATTGAATCCGGGGAACGCAATTACAATGTTTAATTTTGGTCAAATGTAAAACATTCTGGCTTGCAGAGTGTTGGCAGGACACGCGACCTTAGGTTAAGCTTTCATCAACTGTGGTCGTTAGCGGAATGCTGCGTCACATGGGAGCTTTGAAAAAAGTAAGTAATTCACAGGGAGAATACAAAGAAATGAAAAGCAAGATTTTAGGCCTCGCAGCTGCGCTGGCTACCAGTTCTGTTATTTTTGCCGGCCCAGCCGTTGCCGCCGAAATTCCGTGTTCAACGGCGAAACTGATTGTGCCATGGGCACCCGGCGGGGATACCGATCTGGTGTTCCAGGTGGTCGCACGCGCGATTAACGAAACCGGATTCAAACCACAGTTGCAGATCGTGCACATTTCCGGACAGAGCGGTAACAAGGCCGCAAAAGAAGTCAAAGGCTCGAAGCCTGATGGCTGCACCCTGATGGCAATGCATGAAAGCCAGGTCACCACGTACCTTGCCGGTCGTGTTGATTTCACCTGGGATGCATTCGCTCCGGTTTCACTATTGACCTATACGCCATCCGTTCTCGGCGCCAATTCCAAGGCACCGTTCGACGATATGAAAACCCTGGTTGCCTATGCCAAGAAAAACCCGAGCAAGCTGGGCGTTGGCGTTACCACGGGCTCAACCAGCCAGTTCTTCAATCTGGTGATCGAGGATCAGACCGGGACCGAATTCAAATACATCCCCTACGAAGGTACCCGCGAACGTCTGACGGCGATCCTGTCGCATAACGTTGATGTCGGCGAAATGAACATCCTGACGGCCAAGCAGTACATCAAGGAAGGCTCCATGAAGGCTCTCGGAATCGCGACTGAAAAGCGTGATCCGCTGATGCCTGAACTGCCGACCATGAAAGAACAGGGCGTGGATGTGATCTACGGTCTGAACCGGGGTGTTGTTGCGCCATTGGGAACACCGGCTGACGTGATCAAGCATTACGAAGCCGCATTTGCCGTTGCGATGAAAAATCCTGCAGTGGTCAAGCACATGGACGATGCCGGTACGTGGATCGTTTACAAGGATGCTGCCGGCTATAAGTCATTCCTTGAAACGTCCTTCGCACAGCATCTGAAGGTCGCCAAGAAGATCGGCATGTTCAAAGGCTGATTGTTATTGTTAACCGGCTCCGCCATCGGGTGGGGCCGGTTTTCTTTTTTATCGTTTCAGACGGGTCTTGATCATGCATCGTATGAATGCCGATGTCGTTATCGCGTTGCTACTGCTCATTCTGTGCGGCGGGCTTTATCTCGATACTCATTTTTACCAATCTGTGCCGGGGGCGATTATCGGTGCGAAAATCTGGCCACGGGTCGTCACGTTTTTTCTGGGCGGTCTGTCGGCGATTTATCTCTATCAGTCCCTGCGCAAGGAAGCCCCTGAGAAATCTGCCGATGATCCGGCATCGTTGTCGTTTCGTGAATGGCTTGACGAAAACCGCAACGTGGTCGGGTGCTTTGCTCTTTATGCATTTTTTCTGATCTCGCTGAAGTGGCTCGGAATGCTGCTTGGCGGCATGGCGTTCGTGTTTGTGACGCTGACGTTTCTGGGCCCGAACACCCGCCGTAGCCATCTGATGAATGCCCTCATCGCGGTCGGTACCATCGGCTGCATGTGGGCGATATTCACCTTCGGTCTTGGGGTCATTCTGCCCCAGGGCGAAATTCTGCCACGCTGAGGGGCTGAACAATGATTATTGAAAATGTTCTCGGCGCGTTCGACGCGGTGTTTCAGTTAAAGAACATCATACTGATGTCGGTCGGCGTCGCTGCCGGTCTGGTAACAGGGGCCATTCCCGGTTTTACCATCACCATGGCGGTGGTTCTGACTCTGCCGTTCACCTTCGGGATGTCAGCCGTTGAGGGGATCTCGACGATGATCGGTGTGTTCGTCGGCGGCCTGTCGGGGGGGCTGATGGCCAGTGTTCTGACCGGCATCCCGGGCACACCGTCGTCGGTGGCGACGACATTCGACGGCTATCCGATGACCCGGTCCGGCAGGCCCGGGCTGGCGTTGGGGCTGGGGGTGTGGTCGTCTTTCTTCGGCGGCATCATTTCGGCAATTTTCCTGATGTTGCTGGCACCGTCGCTGGCCAAGATCGGTCTTGAGTTCGGGCCATGGGATTATTTTACCCTGGTTCTGTTCGCGCTAACCATCACCGCCAGCCTTGCCGGCGAGAACATGGTCAAGGGGATCATCGCCGGCGGGGTCGGACTGCTGATCACCGCAATCGGCGAAGACGAGATCAGCGGTGTCGCCCGCTTTACCTTCGGTTTTGAGCCGCTGGAGCAGGGTTTCGATTTTCTGCCGGTGCTGGTCGGCCTGTTTGCCTTCAGCCAGCTGCTTTCCGATTTGCGTGACAAGGAACGCGCCAAGCAGCCGATGCTTGCCAGCGCAACCAGAATTGCCATCGAACATGTGCAGGCGATCAAGCAGATTATCCACCATTGGAAAACCCTGATCCGCTCTTCAATGATCGGCATCTTCGTCGGCATCCTGCCAGGTGCCGGCGGCACCATTGCCAATATTCTGGCTTATGATCAGGCAAAAAAAGCTTCCGAACACCCCGAGAAATTCGGCACCGGCGTGCCGGAAGGGATTATCGCGCCTGAATCCTCAAACAATGCGGTCGAGGGCGGTGCGCTGATTACCATGATGGCGTTGGGGATTCCGGGCGATATCGTCACTGCTGTGATGCTGGGGGCCTTGATGATCCACAACATCGCACCCAGTCCGACATTTATCAGTACCCAACCGGTGCTGGCCTATTCAATCATGGTCGCATTCTTACTGTCACTGTTCATCATGCTGGGTCTGCAGGCCATCTGTCTGCGCATCTTCGTGTCGGTCACCAAGGTGCCTATGTACAGGCTGGCGACGGTGATCCTGGCGTATTGTGCGATTGGTATTTTTGCGCTCAACAATGTCGTTTTCGATCTGTGGGGACTGTTGCTGTTCGGCATCCTTGGTTATGCCATGCGCCGTTACAAGTTCCCACTGGCACCGATGATTCTGGGTGTCGTGCTGGGCGATAATGCCGAGATCAATCTGATCCGTGCCCTGGCCACGGATGACAACCTTCTGATTTTCTTCATGCGGCCCTGGTCACTGTTCTTTTTGATGATCGCCGCTTTTTCCGTGGCCTTCCCGTGGTTCCAGAAATACCGCGGCAAAAAGAAATGGACGCTGGTTTTCGCGCCGATGCTGGCGATCGTCCTGTCGATCCCGATGTTCATGATGGAGGGGCAGGTGCGTCCGATCGTCGGTGCCGGTCTGATCTGTATCGGTGTCTATGTACTGTACAAACGTTATCGTAGCGGCTGGGCGCTTGTGCCTGTCGGTGCCGATGAACATAAACTGATAGAAGGTTAAAAATGTACGAGTGGGGGGATGATATTTTCAAGGCGTTCAAAGAAGCGGGGATCGACCAGGTCGCTTTTGTTCCGGACGCCGGTCACAAGCGGCTGATCAATGCCTGCATTGCCGACAACGACATCAAGGCAATCTCGCTGACCACCGAGGAAGAAGGCATTGCGGTATCCGCAGGCGCCTGGCTCGGTGGCAAGAAGTGCGTGATGCTGATGCAGTCGTCCGGTGTCGGTAACTGCATCAACATGCTGTCGCTGATCGAAACCTGCCGCTTTCCGTTTGTTGCCTTCGTGACGATGCGCGGCGAATGGCACGAGTTCAATCCGTGGCAGATGCCGATGGGCACGACCACCAGACGAGCGCTCGAAACCGCCGGTTGCCTGGTCGATGAAGTCTCTGATCCGCATGACGTCGGTGCCCGTGCCGCAGCCGCCCTGCACAAGGCGTTTGTCGGCCAGCAATCGACGGCGTTGCTGCTGAGCCAGCGCCTCGTTCCCGTCAAAACCTTCGGTAAGTGAGGACAACATTATGAGCCATTGGGCCGAGAGTTACCCGCTGCATCGCCGCGACGTTGCCAAAACGCTGCTGCATGCCCGCGAAGACATGCTGATCATTACCGGACTGGGATCAACCAACTGGGATTTCACGGCGGCCGGAGACGGCCCCAGGACCTTCCCGCTGTGGGGTGCCATGGGCGGTGCCGTCTCGATGGGCCTCGGTCTGGCCCTGGCACAACCCGACAAGCGCGTTCTGGTCGCCACCGGCGACGGGGAAATGCTGATGGGGATCGGTTCTCTGGCGACGGTTGCCGTTCAGGCACCGAAGAACATGACCATTTGCGTTTTTGATAACGAACGCTACGGCGAAACCGGCATGCAGATGACGCATACTGCAAGCGTTGCCGATCTTGCGCTGACGGCGCAGGGGCTCGGCATCAAGAATGCCGCCGTGATCAAGGACGAGAGTGGACTGAATGCAGAGCTGGAAACCATCACCCATGGTGACGGTCCGATCTTCCGGGTCATCAAGGTCCGTGCCGAGCCGCTGGACTTCGTGTTGCCGTCAAAGGACGGCGTGCATCTGAAGAACCGTTTCCGCGCCGAACTGCTGGGACCGGGAGCGATCTGAGGTTATACCGGACATCCTTCGCGACGCGGCCCAAAGAGATTTCGGGCCGCTCCTCGGGATGAGGAAAATCATTTCGCCCTCATGCTGAGGAGGCCTGAAAGACCGTCTTGAGGCATGGGGATGTTCATTCGCTGAAATCGCGCTAGCATGCGCAAAAATCATCAGGGAGCGAGCCATGAGTGACATTCAAAAATATCAAATGCTGATCGACGGCAAATGGGTCGATGCATCGGGGGGTGAAACCTTCGAGAGCATGAACCCGTTCACCGGCAAGACCTGGGCGGTGATGCCGCGCGGCACCCGTGCCGATGCCGACCGTGCCGTGGCGTCGGCGAAGAAAGCCTTCACATCGGGTGAATGGCCGAAGCTGACGGCGACGCAGCGCGGCCATCTTTTGCGCAAGCTTGGTGATCTGGTAGCCGAGCATGCCGAGTCCCTGGCCGCCACCGAAGTGCGCGACAACGGCAAGCTGTTGGCGGAAATGGGCATGCAGCTCAAGTACGTGCCGCAGTGGTACTATTATTTCGGCGGTCTCGCCGACAAGATCGAAGGCGCCGTGACGCCGATCGACAAGCCCGAGCATTTCCACTTCACGCGCCACGAGCCGCTCGGTGTCGTCGCTGCGATCACGCCGTGGAATTCGCCGCTGTTACTGGCGGCATGGAAGCTCGCTCCGGCGCTGGCTGCCGGTAACACGATTGTCTTGAAGCCGTCCGAATTCACCTCGGCCTCGAGTCTTGAATACGCGGCGCTTTTCGAAAAAGCCGGCTTCCCGCCGGGTGTCATTAACGTCGTCACCGGCTACGGCCATGAAATCGGCGCGGCACTGACCGAGCACCCGGACGTCGACAAGATCACCTTTACCGGCGGGCCGGAAACCGGCAAGCGGGTCTATGCCACCGGGGCCTCGCAGCTGAAGCGCGTCTCGCTCGAGCTTGGCGGCAAGTCGCCGAACATCGTGTTTGATGACTGCGACATGGAGAACGCCGTCAAGGGCGCGATCTCCGGCATTTTTGCCGCCACCGGACAGACCTGTATCGCCGGGTCGCGTCTGTTGGTGCAGGAAAGCATTCACGACGAGTTTGTCGAAAAGCTGGTGACCATGGCACGGACCGCCAAGATGGGGGATCCGATGCTGATGGACACACAGGTCGGGCCGGTCACGACGGTGCCGCAATACGAAAAAATCCTCAGCTACATCGACATCGCCAAGGGCGAAGGGGCGCAGGTGCGTCTCGGCGGCGCCAAGGCCACGCGTGCGGAATGCGGTAACGGCTATTTCGTCGAGCCGACGGTCTTCACCGGGGTCAACAATGCCATGCGCATTGCCCAGGAAGAAGTCTTCGGTCCGGTGCTTTCGGTGATCCCCTTCAAGGACGAGGAAGAAGCCATTCAGATCGGTAACGATGTCGTCTACGGCCTCGCCGCCGGTGTCTGGACGCAGTCGATTCGCCGTTCCTTCATCATGGCGGAAAAACTTCGCGCCGGCTCGGTCTGGGTCAACACCTATCGAGCCGTCAGCTACATGGCGCCGTTCGGCGGCTACAAGCAGTCCGGCGTCGGGCGCGAGAACGGTCAGGATGCGATCCTTGAATACATGCAGACCAAGTCGGTGTGGATGTCCTATGCGACGGAAACGGCCAACCCGTTCATCATGAGATGAGCACGGCTAAGACAGCCCTGAGCACGGCCAAGACAGCCCTGATCACCGGCGGCTCGCGCGGCATCGGTGCCGCCGTGGTCAGACGTTTTGCCGCCGAGGGCTGGGACGTGGTGTTTAGCTATGCCTCCAATCAGCCCGCCGCCGATCTGATCGTGTCGGAAACCGGTGCCCGCGCTTTCAGGTGCGATGTCGGCGACGAGGCGGCGGTGCTGGCGATGCTGGCGACACTGGATGGCGAAGGTGTCGTGCTTGATGCGCTGGTCAACAATGCCGGCATCACCGGGCCGAAGCGGCGTCTGGAAGAGGTCACCGTGGCGACCATGGAAGAGGTTCTCCGGGTCAACATCATCGGTAGCGTGGTGATGTGCCGCGAAGCCGTGAAGCGGATGTCGACCCTGCATGGCGGGCGGGGTGGCGCCATCGTCAATCTGTCGTCGACGGCGACCCTCGCCGGCAGCCCCAACCAGTGGGTCGACTATGCCGCAACCAAGGGTGCCATCGATATCATCACCAAGGGCCTTTCGAAGGAAGTCGGTGAGCAGGGCATTCGCGTCAACGCCGTGGCCCCCGGCTATACGCTCACCGACATGGCGCGGGAAGGCCAGATCGAAGCCCGCTTCGACAGTCTGAAACACGAAGTGCCGATGGGCCGAATCGGTACTGTCGAAGAGGTCGCTGCCGGCATTTACTGGCTGTGCTCTGATGAAGCCGCCTATGTCACCGGCTGTGTGTTGCCGGTCGCCGGCGGTCGGGTTTAGATATAAGGCCCCTCACCCGGCGCTTTGCGCCACCCTCTCCCAAGGGAGAGGGAATTGTCGTCCGTGAGTGCCTTCTCCCTTGGGAGAAGGACAGGATGATGTCTTAGTTTATACCTTCGGGTGGAGTTTTAAGGCTTGAAGGCCAGCATCGTCTGGATGAAGCGTTGCAGCACCGGCTGAATCCCTGCCGCCAGGTCTTCGCGGTAGCCGTACGGATACGCTTCATCCATATAGGCGGCCCAGCTCAGTTCCAGTTGCACGGCGTGGACCCTTTCGGCGGGGTGGCCGTAATGCCGGGTGATGTGGCCGCCGATGAAGCGACCGTTCATGATCGAGGTGTAGCCGGTTGCTTCCCCGGCCACGGCATCGAGGTTTTCCTGTAACCGGGGGGCGCAGCTTTTGCCTGCGTTGGTGCCGAGATTGATGTCCCACAGCTTGCCGTCGAAATAGCGCGGCAGATGGCTTTTGATCGAATGTGCATCCCACAAAAGGGCGTAGCCGTGTTCGGCCTTGATGGCTTCAAGGGTTTCGGCAAGCTTGGCATGATAGGGCGCATGATAGGCGTCGCGGCGAAGATCGCGTTCGGCATCGCCCGGCTCCTGTCCCGGTTTGTAGACCGGCTCGTTGGCGCCGGTTTTCAGCGGCAGCAGGCCTTCCACGTCCTGTCCGGGATACAATGATACATCTTCCGGCGGACGGTTGAGATCAATCACGAAGCGGCTGTGCGTCGCCACCAGCATCGCCGCCCCCATGCCGAGCGCGAAATCATACAGGCGGTCGATGTGCCAGTCGGTATCGGGCGTTTTCAGCGCCGCGTCGGTCATGCGGTGGGCAAGATCATCCGGAATATGCGTGCCGGCGTGCGGCACGTTGACCAAAAGCGGTGTGGTGCCGGCGCTAAAACGGAAAAGATCCATTACTCGGCGGCTTCCGATGCGCTTGCTGAGGGCAGCGAATAGGCGCGGTCGTGCTTCAGCGCCGGAATCCGCTTGCGGGCTTCGGCGACCTCGGCGGGATTGATTTCGGCGATGACGATGTCTTCCTCGTCTTCGGCCCCTTCGGCGAGGATTTCACCCCACGGATTGATAATCAGCGAATGGCCATAGGTGCGGCCCTTGCCGTGCCTGCCGGACTGGCAGGTGGCAAAAACGAAGCAGCCGGTTTCAATCGCCCGGGCGCGCAGCAGGACATGCCAGTGCGCCTGTCCGGTACGATGCGTAAACGCCGCCGGGCAGGTCAGAAAAGCGGCCCCGGCCTTGGCGAGATCGCGGTACAGATACGGGAAGCGCACGTCATAGCAGATCGAAAGACCCATTTTGCCCCACGGCGTATCGGTGACGACGGCTCGGCCGCCGGGATACAGCCCGTCGGATTCCCGGTAGCGGTCGGCGGCGTCCAGATCGACATCGAACAGATGAATTTTGTCATAGGTGGCACGCACGATGCCGTTGCTGTCGATCACGTACTGCCGGTTATAGGCGCGGCCGTCTTCGGCCGGCACGGTGATCGATCCCAGATTGATCCAGACCCCAAGCTCGGTTGCCAGATCGACAAACTGGATCAGCGCCGGGTGCGATTCTTCGGGCAGTGCGCCGGTATGGATGCCGACCTCATCAACGTGATAGCACGAGAAGAACTCGGCAAACTGCAGCATGTCTGCACCCTGCGCTGCGGCCTTGCGGGCCTGGGCTTCGGCGCGGGCCAGAGTTTCGGCCATGTCTTGTCCGGCGCAGGTCTGCACCAGGGCAATCTTGAAGGTTTTGGTCATATGTTGTCTCCCGTTTGTCTCAGGTTTAACGCGCATTTTGCTTTTGATCACGTTTTTTCATAAACAAACCTCCTCTCACATGTCCTCGAACCGCAGAAGGGGGCGCGAGGACGGGTGAGAGGTATAACTGGACTTCCGGGGCCGGGTTTCAAATGCTATCACTTAAGCAATAAGAACGAATGGGAGCGATACAGATGGCCAAGGCTTCTGGCAGCGGCAATATCTATGAGCAGAGCCTCGACAAGAACCCGGCAAACTTTCAGCCGCTGACACCGCTTTCTTATCTCGACTGGGCGGCCAGAGTGTTCCCTGCAAAAACGGCGGTGATCCATGGCCCGTACCGGACCACCTGGGCCGAATTCGATGTCCGCTGCCGGCGCCTGGCCAGTGCCCTGCAAAAGCGCGGCATCGGCGTCGGTGATACGGTTTCGGTGATGTCGCCGAATGCCCCGGCAATGCTCGAAGCGCACTATGGCGTGCCGATGTCGGGCGCAGTACTGAATGCGCTCAACTATCGCCTTGATGCCGAAACCATTGCCTTCATTCTGACGCATGCCGAAACGAAGATCCTGATCACCGACCGTGAATATTCCAAAGTCATCCATCACGCCCTCGGCATTCTGAATAATCCCGATCTCGTCGTCATTGATATCGATGATCCGCTGGCCAAGGGCGGCGATCTGATCGGCTCCATGACCTACGAGGACCTGCTGGCCGAAGGCGATCCGGATCATGTCTGGCAGCCGCCCGCCGACGAATGGCAGGCGATCTGCCTGAATTATACGTCGGGCACCACCGGCAACCCGAAAGGCGTCGTCTATCATCACCGTGGCGCTTATCTGAATGCGCTCGGCAACGCGCTGGTGTTCCGGCTTGGATCTGAAAGCGTCTATCTGTGGACCCTGCCGATGTTCCACTGCAACGGCTGGAGCTATCCGTGGGCGGTGACGTCGGTCGGCGGCACACACGTCTGTCTGCGTGATGTCGACCCGGCGCTGATCTTCCCGCTGATCGCGGAACACCACGTCACGCACATGTGCGGCGCACCGATCGTGCTGAACATGCTGGTGCATGCGCCGGCCAGCGTGAAGCGCCGCTTTGATCACAAGATCGAGGTCGCCACCGGTGGTGCCGCGCCACCGTCCACAGTGATTGCGCGGATGGAAGCCATGGGCTTCAACGTGACGCACCTGTATGGCCTGACGGAAACCTATGGTCCGTCGACGGTGTGCGTGTTTCAGGACGCGTGGGCCGACCTGCCGCTCGAGGAAAAGGCCCTCAAGATGTCGCGGCAGGGGGTTCGTTATCCGACGCAGTTTCACCAGACCGTGCGCGACCCGGAAACCATGGAACTGGTCCCGGAAGACGGCGAGACAATCGGCGAGATCATGTTCCAGTCCAACACCGTGATGCGCGGCTACCTCAAGAACAAGAACGCGTCCGATGAGGCGTTCCGGGGCGGCTGGTATCACACCGGCGATCTCGCCGTGCAGCACGACGACGGTTATATCGAGGTCAAGGACCGCTCCAAGGACATCATCATCTCGGGTGGCGAGAACATCTCGTCGCTGGAGGTCGAGGAATGCCTGTACAAGCATCCGGGCGTGATGGAATGCGCCGTTGTCGCCATGCCGTCCGAAAAGTGGGGCGAAACGCCGTGCGCCTTCGTCATGCCGACCGCCGAGGCGGAAGGGGTTCTGGACGCCCGGGAACTGATTGATTACTGCAAGCAGCACATGGCGCGCTACAAGGCGCCGACGCAGGTTGTGTTCGGCCCGCTGCCGAAAACCTCGACCGGCAAAATTCAGAAATTCGTGCTGCGCGACCGTGCTGCCGACCTCATCGACGAAAAGGACTGATCCATGAATGCGAGCCTGATGCAGGGCAAAACCGTGCTGGTGACCGGCGCGTCATCGGGGCTGGGGCAGCACTTCGCCCGTGTGCTGGCGGGGGCCGGAGCGCGTGTCGCGGTGGCCGCACGTCGCCGTGATAAGCTGCAAACTCTGGCCGCCGAGATCAATGATGCCGGCGGTGCTGCGCTGGCCGTCGGCATGGACGTGACCGACCGCATGAGTGTCACCGATGCGCTGGATGAAATCGCTGCCGAGCTGGCGGTGCCGAACGTGCTGATCAACAACGCCGGGATCGCTGGTGGTGCCGCGGCACTCGACGTTACCGATGCAGACTGGCACATGGTCATCGACACCAACCTGCAGGGATCGTGGATCGTTGCCCAGGAAACCGCGCGCCGGATGCGCGATGCGGGCGGCGGCAACATCGTCAACACGGCCTCGATCCTGGGTCTCAGGGTCTCCGCCGGGGTTGCGCCGTATGCCATATCCAAGGCCGCCGTGGTGCAGATGACCAAGGTTCTGGCGCTGGAACTGGCGCGCTACAAGATCAGGGTCAACGCGCTGGCGCCGGGCTACATCGAAACCGACCTCAATGAAGGATATCTGAATTCGGAAGCGGGCCTGGCGATGATCAAGCGCATTCCGATGCGTCGCTGCGGACGCTTGCACGATCTCGACGGGCCGCTGTTGCTGCTGGCCTCCGATGCCTCGGCCTACATGACCGGCACGATCATCCCGGTCGACGGCGGGCATCTGGTGAATACGCTCTGAGAATCAGCGGCATGCTTCGAGACGGCTTTTCAGGCCTCATCAGCATGAGGTTTTGTTATACGTCCTTATCCTGAGGAGCGGCATCGCCGCGTCTCGAAGGATACGCGGCGTGGTGCCCCTCAGAACCCGTACATCTTCGGCAGCAGGAAGCTGAGTGTCAGCCAGACGATGGCCGTCAGCGGCAAGCCGATCCTGACGAAGTCCATGAAGCGGTAGCCGCCGGCGTTCATCACCAGCAGGTTGGTCTTGTAGGCCATCGGCGTCACATAACTCATGTTGGCGCCGAACAGCACGGCCAGCACGAACGGTTCGGGCGGCAGGCCCAGCTGTCTGGCAATGTTGAAGGCGATCGGCGTGCCGATAACGGCGGCGGCGTTGTTGGAAACAATATTTGTCATCACCGCCATGACCAGCATCAAACCGGACAGCAGGAATGCCGGTGGTGCCCCCGCGGTGACGGCGAGGAAGACCTGGGCCAGATAATCGGCGCCCCCGGTCTTGAGCATCGCGGCGCCGAGCGCAAGGCTGGCGACGACGATCAGTATGACCTGCGTGCTCATCGCCTGTGCGGCATCCTGCCAGTTTATGCAGCGTGACAGCACCATCAGCAAGACGCCGCAGACAGCGCTGATGGCAATCGGCGCGATGCCGGTTGCAGCGACCACGATGACACCGCCCATGATCGTCAATGCAATCGGTGCGCGGTGCGTGTGCGGCAGATCCGAGGTCGCATCGAGGACCAGCATTTCACCACTCTGTTTCAGTTCGGCTATGCGTTCCTTGTTGCCCTGGACGAGCAGCACATCGCCGACGCGCAGCCGGGTATCGCCGATGTTCTCGCGGGCGATCTTGGCCATGCCTCGGGCCCGATGCAGGGCGAGGATAACCAACTGGTGGGTTTCGGCAAAACGGACCCGCGACAGCGTCGTGCCGTCGAGCAGCGAGCCTTGCGTGACGACGATCTCGGCCACCTGCTGGTCATCGGCGCTAAGCGGGTGCTCATCGTCGATCACCGAATCATCGCCGGCGTACAGACTGGTGCCCAGCAGTTCCTCGTATTCCTTGAGGTTTTCCGGGGTATCGCGCACGCCCAGCCGGTCGCCGGTGCGCAGCGTGGAATCCGGCAGGGGCCGCAGTACGGCGTTTTTGCCACGGTAAATACCCGAGACCTTGAGATTGCCGCCCGCTTTTTCGATCACTTCGCTCAGGGTCTTGCCGTTGGCAAAACTGTCTTCTTCGATGTGCAGGTGGCCGTCGAAGACACGCACCGACATATCACCGAGCGGGGTTTCGCGGGCCGGCAGGATGCGCGGCGCGACCAGCCACAGAAAGGCCACGGCGGCACTGCCGGCGATGGCGGCCGGCAGCACGAAGTCGAACATGTGAAACGGCTTCATGCCGAGATCGGCGGCGACGGAGACAACAAGCAGATTGGTCGAGGTTCCGATTGTCGTGCTCATGCCGCCAACCAGCGTCGCCATGCCCATCGGCATCAGCATCCCGGCGGCGGAAGCGCCGGTGCGGTGGGCAATGCTGATGAGGATCGGCAACAACAGAACAACCACGGGGACGTTGTTAACGAATGCACTCAACGCACCGCTGACCACCAGCGTCAGCAACAGCGATAGCGACGGACTGACGGACCACAGCCCGGCCAGCGAACGGCCGAGCGGTTCGAGCGCGCCGGTCCGTACCAGCCCCTGACCGACGATCATCAGCGCGCAAACGGCGACCAGTGCCTCGTGTCCGAAACCGCTGAAAAAATCCGTGGCATGCAATGACGTGCCGCCGACGTCATAAGGAAACAGCTCGAATCCCAGCAACAGCGCGGCCAGCACGGCCAAACTCGACGTTTCCAGCGACAACTCCTCGCGGGTGAACAGGATCAGCGCGCAGACGACGAGGATAAGCACGGCGATGCCATGCGGATCGGGCAAAGGGGGGAATGTCATGGGCGCATCTCCGGAACCTGAGATCAAAAAAGCTTAACGAGCTGATTCTTAACACGATAATAGGGGCTGCCACACCGGCGATGTCCAACCATATGCGACGCCCCGCTTTGCTGACGCCTCGCGCGTGCGTATTTCGGTTGGGTTCTAATTGATTGTCCCGGCAGGTAAAGTAAATTGATGCGAACAAACCGCGAGAGGAAATCCAGATGCCCTATGCCGACAATGCTGGCGTGAAGCTGTATTACGAGGAAACCGGAAACGGGGCACCGATCCTGTTCCTGCACGAATACGGCGGCGACAGGCGCAGCTGGGAGCCGCAGGTGCGGCATTATTCCCGTGATCATCGCTGCATCGTCATGTGCTCCAGAGGTTATCCTCCCTCAGATGTTCCCAATGATGAAAAGCTGTATGGCCAGGATTTCGCCATAGCCGATGCGGTCGCGGTGCTGGATCACGTCGGGCTTGAGGCGGCGACGGTGATCGGGCTTTCCATGGGCGCTTATACCGGTCTCAGGCTGGCGCTGCATCACGCCGAGCGGGTCACCGCACTGGTCGCCGCTTCGGGCGGTGCCGGCTCGCCCAAGGCCGGCGAAAAGCTGTTCCGCGAAGAAGCCTTCGTGCTGTCGGAAAAATATCTGGCTGAGGGCAAGATGCTCGCCGACAGCTTCGCCAACGGGCCGACCCGGGTGCAGCTGAAGCGCAAGGACATCCGCGGCTGGACCGAATTCCGCGACCAGCTGGCCGAGCATCCTGCCATCGGTGCCGCCTATACGCTGCGCCATGTGCAGGGCGGCCGCCCGTCGCTGTATGATTTCGAGGCCGCCTTCAAGGCCTGCCGGGTACCGACGCTACTGATGGTCGGCGACGAGGATGATGTCTGCCTGGATGTCAACGTTTGGCTGAAGCGGACCATGCCGACGGCGGGGCTGCGCGTGTTCCCGAAATCCGGGCACCTGATCAATCTGGAAGACCCGGCGACGTTCAACGCCGAGATCGACGACTTCCTGCGCCAGACCCGGGCCGGTGTCTGGCCGGTGCGCGAAGCCTTTGACGGCAATTACGCCGGTATCGGCCCCAGATAGTTTATGGGGAAGCCTTGAAGCGTTGCGGCTGAAGGGCCAATATCGACGACCGCAATACATGAGGGTCCAATGGATTTCACACTGCCGCCAGAGGTCGAGGAAACTCGCCTCGCCATCCGCAAGTTCGTCGCCGATCGCATCATTCCGCTGGAAAGCGATCCGGCCAGCTATGACGATCACGAAAACATCCGCCTTGAGCTGGTCAAGGAAATCCAGGCCGAGGCCCGCTCGGCCGGGCTGTGGTCGCTGTCGATGCCGGTTGAGCGCGGTGGTCGCGGTTTTTCGACCGTCGGCATGGCGGCGTGCTACGAGGAAATGAACCGCTCGATCTTCGGGCCGGTGTGCTTCAACGCCGCTGCTCCCGATGACGGCAACATGTACGTGCTGAACAAGGTCGCGACCGACGCGCAGAAGGAAAAATGGCTGCAACCGATCATCGACGGCAAGGTCAAGTCGTCCATCGTCATGACGGAGCCAGCCCCCGGCGGCGGCTCGGACCCCGGCGGCATGATGCTGACGCGAGCCACGAAAAAAGGCGACAAATGGGTCATTCAGGGCCGCAAGTGGTTCATCACCGGGGCCGGTGTCGCAGATCATTTCATCTTGCTGGCGCGCACATCGGACGATACGCGCCATAACCTGACGGCATTTCTGTATCACAAGGATCAGCCGGGCTGGAAAATCGACCGGCGCATTCCGATCATGGGGCCGGAGGAACACGGCGGCCATTGCGAGCTGGTCTTCAACGGTCTCGAAATCCCCGACGAAAACCGTCTGATGGGTGTCGGCGAAGGCATGAAGTGCGTGCAGATCCGCTTGGGCACGGCGCGCCTGACGCACTGCATGCGCTGGCTTGGTCTGGCCAAGCGGTCGCTGGAAATCGCCAACGAGTACATTAACAACCGCGAGGCCTTCGGCAGCAAACTGTCGAAGCGTGAAAGCGTGCAGCTTCTGCTCGGCGATGCGGCGATGGATATCGAAATCGGCCGTCTGCTGACGATGAAGGCGGCATGGGCACTGGATCAGGGTTCGCGCGCCCGCACCGAGGTTTCCATGGCCAAGGTCGCCGTCGCCGATGTGCTGTTCAAGGCCGTCGATACGGCGATCCAGCTCAACGGTGCGCGCGGCTATTCCAAGGACACCGTGCTGGAATGGATTTATCGCTATGCCCGTCAGGCCAAGCTGGTCGATGGCGCGTCCGAAGTGCACAAAATGGTGCTGGCCGGTGCGCTTGCCGAAAACGGCATGGACTTCTGGTCATGGGGCAAAACGGAATCCTGATGAGCAGAAACGACGACGCCGTAAACAACATGGACCGCGACGCCATCAAGCGTCTCGAGGTATGGCTGGCCCGCCAGTCGGGCGGTCGTGCCCAGGTGCGCGATCTGAAACAGCTTTCCGGTGGTGCCATTCAGGAAAACTGGAAGCTGATCGTCGATCTTGAAGGCGGTGACTGGCCGGGCACGCACGATCTGGTGCTGCGCAAGGATGCGCCGTCGAACGTCGCCGTCAGCCATGGCAGGGCCGAGGAATTTACCATCCTCAAGCACGCCGCCAAAGCCGGCGTTACGGTGCCGACGCCGTGCGTGCTGTGCGAAGACATCGCGGTGCTGGGGACGCCGTTTTTCCTGATGCACCGGGCCGAAGGCTCTGCCGCCGGTCACAAGCTGGCCAAGGCCGAGGCCAACGATGCGCTGGCCGAAGACCTGGGGCGCAATCTGGCGCGCATCCATTCGATTGCCGATGACCCGGATCTGGCCTTTGTCGCCAAACCGGACGGACCGGCGGCGATGGCTTCGGTGCGGGATTACCGCCGCCATCTGGACGCCCTGCCGGACCCGCATCCGGCGCTGGAATGGGGACTGCGCTGGCTCCAAGTGCAGGCACCGAAGGGTGCGGAAACGGTGTTCTGTCACCGCGATTACCGGACCGGTAACTATATGGTCGACGACGGCAAACTGACGGCAATCCTCGATTGGGAATTTGCCGGCTGGACCGACCCGATGGAAGATGTCGGCTGGCTGACCGCAAAATGCTGGCGCTTCGGGGCCAATGACCGTGAGGTTGGCGGCATCGGCTCGCTCGACGCCCTGTACCGGGGCTATGAAGCAGAAAGCGGCAAGAAACTGGACCGCGACCGGCTCGGCTACTGGCAGGTGATGGGGCACATGCGCTGGGCGGTGATTGCCCTGCAGCAGGCGGATCGCTTCGTGACGGGGGGCGAGCGTAATCTGGAACTGGCCCTGACCGCGCACATCGTGCCGGAACTGGAGCTGGAAATCCTCAGGCAGACGGCACCGGCCAAGCCGGCGCCGATGCCCGAAAATGTTCAGCCGGTGCGCCCGGCACCGTCACTGGACGCCTTGCTCGGCATTGCGCGCGATGTGGTGCGCAACGAACTGGCCAGCGTGCTTGATGGTGATGCGCGCTACAAGGCACTGATGGCGGCCAATGCGCTGGCCATCGTGTCGCGTCAGATCAGTGGACTGGATAGCGGGCATGACACCGCCGCCAGGGCGCTTGCGGCAAAAATCCGCATGGGCGAAGGTGCGCCCGAAGACCATGCACGGCTGCTGGCCGAAGTCATGGCGACACTTACCGAAAGCAATCCACGCGCTTTGGGATAAAGAAAACATCGTCACCCCGGCGCAGGCCGGGGTGACGTCTTTTTAGCGTTACTCGGCCGGAACCGGGTGATATTTGCCGTCGAGGCCGAGAAACTTTTTCCCGCCGTCCGAATAGAACGTCTCGGCGCCGGCGCTTTCCAGCACCACCAGCATTTCAGGGGCAAAGCCGTGCTCACGGCATTTGGCGAGGAAGCGTTTCGGGCCGACCGCGTCCAGCAGTTCGAACGGACCCTTGCCCCAGGCGAAGCCCCAGCGCATGGCGCGGTCAACATTGACGATGTCGTCCGATATTTGCGGGATCAGGCTGGCGGCGTAGGCCAGGGTCGAGCCCATGATATCCCAGCAGAACCTGCCGTCGGCATTATCCGCGAACATCACGTCGGCATTGACGTTGACGCTGGCGTCTTCGGCATCGCGCCAGGCACCGCTATCCAGATCGAAGGTTTCCTTTTTGCGAGACCCGTCATCAAGCTTGGTCAGTTTATAGAATCCGCCGCCGGTCTTGCGGCCGAGCTGACCACGCTCCAGCATCGCCTGCTCGGCTGCCGGGAACTTTGTGAAGGCTTCGCCCATGTCGCCCCTGGGCAGGTTGATGGCCAGGTTTTTGCCGACGAAGTCCATGATATCAAGACCGATGAGATCGATCAGCCCATACAGCCCGGTCGGTGGCAGGCCCATCGGCGCCGACATCAGGGCGTCGATGCGTTCCTGTGAAAGGCCATTGGCGCGCGCATCGGTGGCGGCGTGCAGCCCTCTGAGCATCCAGAAGCAGCCGATGCGGTTGCCGATGAAATTGACGGTGTCCTTGGCGTTGACCACGCCCTTGTTCATGACGCCGCCGAGATAATCACGGAACACGGCGATCACGTCGGCGTCGGTTTTCTCGCCCGGCACCAGTTCGCAAAGCCGCATGATCTTGACCGGATTGAAGAAGTGCGTGACGCAGACGTCTTTCAGCAACCGATCCGGCATGCCCGCGGTGATGTCGCGGAGCGGAATGCCCGAGGTGTTGGTGGAAACCACCGAGCCCGCCTTACGCAACGGCTCGAAGCGCTTGAACAGCTTGCGCTTGGTTTCCAGATCCTCGATCACCGCTTCGCAGATCCAGTCGTAATCGGCGATTTTCTCAAGATCGTCGGCGAGTGTTCCCAACGTGATGTTGGCTTCCTTGCCCGGCGTGTCGATCGCCGGCGGGCGACCGTTGACGATCTTGTCGAGCGCCTTTTCGGCGGCTTCCATGGATACATCCAGCAAAAGCACACGGCAGTCTTTCTCGGCGGCCAGCCCGGCAATGCCGGTGCCCATGGTCCCGCCACCCAGTACGGCGACGGATTTGATCTCGCGAGTCATAAGGTTCTCCTCAATTCGGCGTGTTTCGATTGACGCCTTGCTGGCTTCTGCCTAATCAGGAGGGAGATATTTGTAAAGCCCGCATGCTTCGAGACGGCCTTGCAGGCCTCCTCAGCATGAGGACGAAAACACCGACGCCTCATCCTGAGGAGCAGTCAATACTTTGGTTGCGTCTCGAAGGAGAGGCGACTTACCGGGAGGTCACTATGGTCGCGCCGAAATTCTACAGCTTTGAGACGCTGAGCCTGCATGCCGGCCATCAGCCGGATTCCCAGACGGGATCGCGCGCAGTGCCGATCTATCAGACGACATCCTATGTGTTCGACGATACCGACCATGCGGCGTCGTTGTATAACCTTGAACAGCCGGGGCATATCTATTCGAGGCTGTCCAATCCGACCGTTGCCGTTCTGGAAGAACGCATCGCCGCCCTTGAAGGCGGGGTCGGCGCGGTGGCGTCTGCCAGCGGCATGGCGGCGATCTTCATGGCCGTCTCGACCCTGATGGGTCAGGGCGGCCACATCGTTGCCTCAGGCTCGTTGTATGGCGGTACGCACAACCTGTTCAGCTATACGCTGCCGCGCTTCGGCATCACCACGACCTTCGTCAATCCGCGCGATCACGATGCCTTCAGGGCGGCGATCACCGATGACACCCGTCTGGTATTCGGCGAGACGCTCGGCAATCCGGGCATCGAGGTTCTGGATATTCCGAAAGTAGCCGCCATTGCGCATGACGCCGGGGTGCCGCTGATGATCGACAGCACCTTCACGACGCCCTATCTGATGCGGCCGTTCGAACACGGCGCCGACATCGTCATGCACTCACTGACCAAGTTCATCGGCGGGCACGGCATCGCGATTGGCGGCATCATTGTTGATTCCGGTGCTTTTGACTGGGAAGCCAGCGGCAAGTTCCCGACCCTGACCGAGCCTTATGACGGCTACGCCGGGATCGACTTTGCCGAGGAATTCGGTCCGCAGGCGCTGATCATGCGGATGCGCGCCGAAGGCCTGAAGGACTTCGGTGCCTGCCTCAGCCCGATGAACGCGTTTCACATCATTCAGGGCACGGAGACGTTGCCGCTCCGGATCGAACGGCATGTCGCCAACGCGCTCAAGGTCGCGGCGTTTCTCGATGCCGCCGAAGAGGTCGAATGGGTCAACCATCCGTCGGTGCCGTCGCACCCGGATCACGACCTGGCCAAGACATTGCTGCCGAAAGGTGCCGGTGCGATCCTCAGTTTCGGCATCAAGGGGGGGCGCGAGGCCGGTCGCAAGTTTATCGAGAACGTCAAGCTGGCGTCGCATCTGGCCAACGTCGGCGATGCCAAGACACTGGTCATTCATCCGGGCTCGACCACGCACCAGCAGATGAGCGCCGAAGCCCTGGCCGCTGCCGGGATCGGTGAAAACCTGATCCGCGTCTCGGTCGGGATCGAAAACGTCGACGACATCATTGCCGATCTGAAGGCGGGCTTGCGCGCCTCGCAAAGGAGCTGAGCCATGGAACTGAATTTGGACGGGCAAAAGGCGCACGCGGCGACCGGCGGTAAAATTCCCGCCGAAGGCGCACCGGTACTGATCCTGATCCATGGTGCCGGCATGGACGGCACCGTGTGGCAGTTGCAAAGCCGCTATCTGGCGCATCGCGGGGTCCGGGTGCTGGCTGTTGATCTGCCGGGGCACGGCCATAGTGACGGCCCTGCGCTTACGGACATTGCCGCGATGGCCGACTGGGTGGCCACCTTCATGGATGGAGCGCATGTGGATCAGGCGGTGGTTGCCGGACATTCCATGGGGGCGCTGATCGCCCTTGAGGTTGCGGCAAGATATCCGGCCAAGGTCCGCAAGGTCGGGCTGCTCGGCTCGGCGGCGGCAATGCCGGTGCATCCCGATCTGATCCAGGCGGCAAGGGATGACCGTCCGCTGGCCGCCGAGCTGATCACCGACTGGGGTTTCGGCGACATATCGCACAAGGGCGGACATCTGCTGCCGGGGCTGTGGGCGATGGGGGCGTCGGAACGGTTGCTGAACTTCTCCAGGCCGGGTGCGATGGCGTCCGATCTGATCGCCTGTGATGCCTATAAGGATGCGATTGCAGCAGCGGCAAAGATTACCGCGCCGGTGCAGCTGATCTGCGGCGATCAGGACAAGATGACACCGCCCAAGAATGCCAGGCCGCTGATTGAAGCGCTTGCCGATGCCTCCACCACAGTGCTTTTCCGAACCGGCCACATGATGATGATCGAGCGGCCGCGCGAAGTCGCCAGGCTGCTTCTGGAACTGGCCCTTTAATCCCCTCACCCGGCGCTTCGCGCCATCCTCTCTCCGGGGCGAGGGATGTTAGAACCGAGTGTCCCTTCTCCCTTGGGAGAAGGACAGGATGAGGGGCTTGGTGAAGAAAATGAGGGGATCGCCGGGTGGCGATCCCCTCAGTCTGACGGAGAGAGTGGAGAAACCAAGTGTGGGGGAACACTTGATGTCATGGATAAGAGTGCACAGCCGATGTGGCGATTTGTCGGCCTGAATAAGGCAAAAGCGGGGCCATTTCGAGATCAATGCACGGATGCGGGAGTTGCCTTTAAGCTGGCATCTGTCTGACAGTTCAGGCAAATTTATCCCATGAAAAGAATTGTCGCTGCCTTATTCGTGCTTTTTCTGGCCCAGCCGTTAGCTGCCGATGAACCATTCAACAATACCGATCTGCTGCGGAATTTTGACGTTATCGCGTTCGGCAACGAGTACACCGGCAAGCGTTACGACGTTGTCCGAAAATGGGCCAAGCCGGTCAGATTGGGAATACAAGGCAAGGACTACCCGCCGGCGCTCGAAGGTTTTATCGAAGACGTTGCGCATGATCTCAGTGAAACCACCGGTCATACCGTCGAGCTTTATTACTCGTTCGCGAAACAGAAGGCCAAAAAGCTTCCGGCAGATTTCGACCGCAACAACGTCAATGTCATCCTGTATTATCTGAATGACGCGGAGATACCGGCGGTGCTCGCCAAGTACTGGAACAGCGATCAGGACAAAGTCCGCTGGATGGTGCAGAACTCGACGTGTTTTGCCAACTATTTCACCAAGAAAGGGGAAATCGTTGCGGCCGTTGTAATCTTTCCGTCGCGCCATCCGCTCAGTTATCTGCGCGCCTGTTCGGTTGAAGAGCTTACGCAGATCCTCGGTTTGCCGAACGATTCAGATGCAGTCAAGCCTTCGATCTTCAATGATTCAAGCCGCTATTTCGAATTGACCGAGCATGACCGCTGGTTGCTGCGCGCCCTTTATCAGAAAGACATCACGCCCGGTATGTCGCGCAATGAAACGCTTACCCGGGTGCTGGCTTTCCTGAAGCGCGCCCGCCCCGAATAACCAGCACGACGCCCGACAGGATCACGGCGAAGCTGATGATGTGAAACAGGTGCAGGGTTTCACCGAGAAATATCACACTGAGCAGAATGCCGAGCGGCGGCATCAGATGCGATGCCATGCCGGCCTTGGTCGGGCCAACAATCCTGATCGCGTGATTGTAAAAATAATACGACAGCAGGGTCGGGAAAATAATGATGTAGCCAAGTGCCCACATCGCATTCGACGTCAGCGGTATGGTATGGCCGTTGGCGGCTTCCCAGACCCATAAAGGCAGGGTGGCAATGCCGCCGATCAGCATGCTTGATGCGAGCAGGGCGTTGGCGTGCATGTCGGCCGGCTTCAGACGAACCATGACGGTGTAGATCGACCAGGCGATGAAGGAGCACAGGATTATCAGATCGCCGGGGACAAACTGAATGCTGCCGATGTTCAGAAGGTTCCCCTGCGTGATGATCAGGGCGACGCCGATGGCCGAGATGGCGATGCCGATGACCTGCTGAACGGCAACACGCTCGCGCAACAGCAACCAGGCGATGAACGGCACCAGACCGGGCACCGCCGTCTGAATGATGCTGGTGTTGGTCACCGTTGTCGTCTTGAGTCCGGTATACAGCAGACACGGAAAGATAACCGGACCGATCAGGCCGGTCAGCAAAACGTAGCGCCAGTGTCTGACGAGCAGCCAGCGCTCGGCCCACACCCTTGGTCCGAGGAAGATCATCATGATCGAACAGGCCGCCAGCCAGCGGGAGCTGACCAGCGAGAAGGTTGGTATGTCATTGGCGACTACCCGGGCGACCACCGTGTGACCGGCCCAGAACAACGGAGTCAGGATCAGCATGATCGTGGCAAGGCCGACGCTGGAATCTTTATCTGTCAAAATCTGTGCCCGGACTGCCTGAACTGTTTCAGTATTGGCTCCTGTCGTACCCGTCAGTGGTGCGTCAGTTTATCAATTTCATGGGCTGCCGTCTGAAAATAACTGATGGCCTCTTCGACGACCCGCAAGGCGACCGGATCGTCAGCTGGAACGACACTGCCATCCTTGGTGCGCACGGTTTTGACTTTGCCCTGCGGTGATAATTCCACAATCAGGCCGTCCTTCATGTAGCCGACGGTCAGATAATTGGCCATGAAGGCGCGCTGATTCTTGGCGCCATCTTTCAGGATGTCCTGCCCGAAGAAAGTGGATTTGTAGCCGATGTTGAGCAGACCAAGAATGGTCGGCGGCACATCAATCTGCGAGGACAGCAGGTTAATCTTGCCAGGCTCGACGGTACCGGGCGCGTAGATCCACATGGGGACACGATAGTTCTCATGCGGCAGGTCGGTTCGTCCGCGCCCACGGCTGGTGTGATCGGAGAGGAAGACAAAAATCGTGTCCTTGAACCACGGTTTGTTCTCGGCGTCCTTCAGGAACTGGCCGATGGCCCAGTCGGTATATTGCACGGCACCCTCGCGGCCACTGCCCGACGGAATGGCGACGCGGTCTGCAGGATAGGTATACGGGCGGTGATTGCTGGTCGTCATGATGTGGGCAAAGAACGGATGATCCGCCCTGGCCTTCTTGTCCAGGGTCTCCAGCGCATAGGTGAAGATATCCTCGTCGGCGACACCCCAGATGGTTTCGTGATGCACTTTTTTCGGATCGATGTCGGTGCGGTCCAGCACGTCATAACCGTTACCCGAGAAGAAATCCTTCATGTTGTCGAAGTAGCTGTAGCCGCCGTAGATGTAGAGGCTCTCGTAGCCGTTCTTCTTGAGCACGCTGCCCAGCGACATCAAGCCCTTGTTGCGCTCACGGATCGGCACAGCGCGGCCCGGCGTTGGCGGCATCGACAGGGTGACCGCTTCAAGCCCGCGCACCGTGCGCAGCCCGGTCGCATAGAAGTTGGTGAAAGTCAGGCTCTTGGGGGTCAGCGCATCCAGGTAAGGAGTCAGACCCTTGAAACCGCCAAAGGATTCGACGTAGTCGGCACCAAGGCTTTCGATGGTGACGAGGACGATGTTCTTGCGGGTGGGTTCCCCGGTGGTTTCAACGACGTGGGCATAACCATTATCATGCGCGGTACCGTCCGGGGTCAGGCCGAGGGTCTTCAACTCTCCCCGAAGCGTGGCAAACGCCTTGTCCGCAGGGACCGTTGCATAGAACTGTGCATAATCGAGATTGTTGTTTCTGAAGGCCCGGAAAAGCGCGTAATGGCCGTTGCTGGCGAGCTGTTTTTCGGCGGCGCCATGCATCCAGCCATGCGGTGTCTCGTTCAGGCCGAAGAAAACGCCGATCAATAGAATGATATAGCTGACGACGATGGTGAGCCGCTGTTTGAAGGCCGGGGCCGAACCTCGTGCGCGCCGCCAGACGTAGGGCAGGGTCACGAACATGATCATCAGGATGATCCCGGTGCAGGCCAGTACCAGCCAGATCATCGGATAGGATTCGGCAATGTTTCCAGTCACTTCCCGGGTGTAGACCAGATAATCGACGGCAATGAAATTGTACCGGGACGCGAATTCGTTCCAGAACAGAAACTCGCCGGTCGTGCTGGTGCCGAGAATGACGGCACCGGTCATCAGCAGGAAAAGCGCTACCAGGGCATGGGCCTTGCGGCCCCATCCCTTGTCCGGCCAGATCGCGGCGTTCAAAATGAACGGCAAAAGTATCCAGGCCAGTGCGGCCAGATCATAGATAAAGCCGACAGCCAGAATTCGACCAAGCGGCAGGGGCAGGAACAAAGACCAGTTGCCCTCGAAAACCATCAGGCTGAGGCGAACGGCAAAAGCGACCAGAAGATAGGTAATGATAATCGGGGTCAGGACGCCAAAGCGAGAATGGGTCCTGCGGTATGTGTTCACGTTTCTGATCCTTTTGGCGCGCCGCTTAATTCAAACGATAGCCGGAAAGTACAGGCGGACTGCCATGCGGCGGCCCATATGCTCAGGTAACAGTGATCTTGATGCTGCTGAGGCCCTTCACGTGGCCTTCCAGTACGTCACCTTTTACAACCGGGCCGACCCCTGCAGGCGTGCCGGTCATGATAAGATCACCGGGTTGAAGCGTGAACAATTCGGACAGGTAGGTAATGACCTCGGGAATTTTCCAGATCATCTGATTGAGATTGCCTTCCTGGCGGGTTTTACCGTTCACGTCGAGGCGGATATGGCCTTCGCTCATGTGGCCAGCTTCCGTAATCGGGTGAAACATGCCGATCGGGGCGGCATTGTCGAACGATTTGCCGACTTCCCAGGGGCGGCCCATCTTTTTGGCGACGCCCTGCAGGTCGCGGCGCGTCATGTCGATGCCGACGGCGTAACCCCAGACGTGTTCATAAGCGCGATCCAGCGGAATGTCGTTGCCGCCTTTGCCGAGGCCGACGACAAGCTCGATTTCGTGATGCACGTCCGACGTCTGCTGCGGATAGGGAAATTCCGCGCCATCGGGGGCCGGTGCAAACAGTACCGAGCTGGTGTGCTTTTCAAAAAAGAACGGCGGCTCGCGGTCCGGGTCATGACCCATTTCGCGGGCGTGTTCTGCATAGTTCCGGCCCACGCAGAAGATGCGGTGGACGGGGAACGTATTATCCGAACCGGCGACCGGAAGGGCGATGGGTTCAAGCGGTTTGAATACATGTGTCATGGCATGTTTATCCCTTCAAAAGTACACGCGGTCAACGGTGATTGCGAGTTGATACCAATAAACCGGGGTGACTGGACTCTGGACGTGCCGGAGGCAATCCGACACACTCCCGCACAATAATGGTTTAGACCCGGAAAGGACAAGCAGATGGCATTTCGTACCCCGTATTTGATGTTTTTAGGCGACGCGCCGGACGAGCTGGCGGCCAAGACCGCCATAGGCGTCAAGGACTGGCGGCCGGAATGGTGCGTCGGACAGATGCGGCTGGCCGGCTGTCAGGCCGATCTGGGGCTGCCGGAGATGAGCATCGAGGAAGCCAGGGCTGCAGGCTGCGGGACCATGATCATCGGCATTGCCAACCGTGGCGGTCTGATTACCGACAGCTGGGCCGAGGCCATCGTCAAGGGCATTGAAGCCGGTATGGACATCGCCAGCGGGCTGCACCAGAAGCTGGGCGACAATCCGCTGATCAAGGCGGCTGCCGAGAAGCATGGCCGCACACTCACCGATGTGCGCCATTCGACCCGCAAATTTCCCGTTGCCAACGGCGTCAGGCGCACCGGCAAGCGGCTTTTGACGATCGGCACCGATGTCTCGGTCGGCAAGATGTACACATCACTGGCGATCTGGCGCGAACTGGAAAGCCGCGGCGTCAAGGCGACATTCGCGGCGACCGGCCAGACCGGTATTTTCATTGCCGGTAACGGCGTGTCGGTCGATGCGGTGGTTGCCGACTTTATTTCCGGGGCGTCGGAATGGCTGTCGCCGGATGCCGATCCTGATCATTGGCACGTGGTCGAGGGGCAGGGCTCGCTTTATCACACCTCCTATGCCGGGGTGACGCTCGGTCTGATCCACGGCTCGCAGCCGGACGCGCTGGTAATCTGCCACGACGCGGCCAGAAAGACCGCACGCGGACTTGGTGCCAAGGGGCTGCCGTCACTGGAAGAGGTGATCGAGGCCGGACTTTGGGCCGGGCGTAACGTCAACCCGGACGTCCGTGTCGTCGGTGTATCGATCAACACCAAAAGTCTGGATCAGGCGGCGGCGATGAAGCTGCTGAAGGATACCGAGGACCGGCTCGGGCTGCCGTGCGTCGATTCCGTCAGAACCGGCGTCGCACCGATCGTCGACGCGCTCGTCTGATCATGGCCCGCGAAGTCACCATCCGTTCGGAAAGCTGGCCGCTGGCGCGCCCGTTTGCGATCTCGCGCGGCGTCAAAACCGCCGCCGATGTGGTCATTGTCGAGATTGCCGAGGGCGGCGTGCGCGGATGGGCGGAATGCGTGCCCTATCCCCGATACGATGAAACCGTCAGCGGCGTGATGGCGCAGATTGAACAGTTTCGCCGTGTCCTCGAAGGTGATCTCGACATCGCCAATATCAATGCGCTGATGCCGGCCGGTGCGGCCCGCAATGCAGTTGACTGTGCGCTGTGGGATCTGCGTGCCAAGCAGACGCGGGTATCGGTGGCGGTAATGTGCGGACTGGCCGAGCCGCTGCCGCTGATCACCGCCGAGACCATCGGCATCGGCACGCCGGACGAGATGGGTGCCCGCGCCGGGGAACTGGCCAAGGCGCCCTTGCTGAAGATCAAGCTTGATGCCAACGACATTGAAAAGCGTCTGGATGCGATCCGTGCTGCCGCGCCCAAAGCCCGTCTGATGATCGACCCCAACGAAGGCTGGGACGTTGATCTGCTCAAGGCAAAAGTCGGCTACCTCGCCGACATCGGTGTCGAGATGCTGGAACAGCCGGTCCCGGCCTCGGCCGACGCCGGTCTTGCCGGGTTCGACAGCCCGGTGCCGCTGTGCGCCGACGAAGCGCTGCACACCGCTGCCGATCTGGAAAAGCTGGTCGGCAAGTACGACATGGTCAACATCAAACTCGACAAGACCGGCGGCCTTTCGGAAGCGCTGGTTCTGAAACGGCGCGCCAGCGAGCTGGGTTTCGGCATCATGGTCGGCTGCATGGTCGGCACTTCGCTGGCGATGGCTCCGGCCGTGCTGGTGGCACAGGGGGCCAGAATCGTCGATCTCGACGGCCCGCTTTTGTTGAAGCAGGATCGCAGCCCCGGCCTCGATTTCTCGGGCGGCATGATCCACCCGCCGCGCCCTGAGCTTTGGGGTTGATCAGACCGTTATCCTGAATGCCGTACCGGAATGCTGACGCCATCCCGCGGAGCCTGACATCCCGGCCTTCGCCGGGATGACGGGGGCATGAAACTTTGCACAAAGGCTTTCATTCCGGGCCTTCCGGTATTACTTAACCTGTCATGCAACCGGTTATTCAGATCAAAAACCTCGGGAAGTCCTACAAGGGCGGGTTTCAGGCCCTCAAGGACATCAATCTCGACATCGACAAGGGCGAAATCTTCGCGCTGCTGGGGCCGAACGGTGCCGGCAAGACGACGCTGATCAGCATTGTCTGCGGCATCGTCAACGCGACCGCAGGTTCGGTCCGTGTCGCCGGGTTTGATATCGATACCGATTTTCGCGAAACCCGCTCCAGAATCGGTCTGGTGCCGCAGGAACTGACCACCGATGCGTTCGAGACCGTGTGGGCGACGGTGTCGTTCTCGCGCGGTCTGTTCGGCAAGCCGAAAGATCCGGCACATATCGAGAAAATCCTCAAGCAGTTGACCCTTTGGGACAAACGCGACGAAAAAATCAGAACGCTTTCCGGCGGCATGAAGCGTCGTGTGCTGATCGCCAAGGCGTTGTCGCACGAACCCTCGATCCTGTTTCTCGACGAGCCGACGGCGGGTGTCGATGTCGAATTGCGCAAGGATATGTGGAACGTCGTGCGCGGTCTCAGGGACAGCGGCGTCACGATCATCCTGACCACTCATTATATCGAAGAAGCGGAGATGATGGCCGACCGCATCGGCGTCATCCGCAAGGGCGAGATCATTCTGGTCGAGGAAAAAAAGACCCTGATGCATAAGCTCGGTCAGAAGCAGCTGAGCATTCATCTGCAAAGCAAACTGGACAGCATGCCGAAGGATCTGCAAAAGCACGATCTCACGCTGTCGGACGACGGCCGGAAGCTGGTCTTCACCTATGACACGCGCGCCGGGCGCACCGGCATCACCGGCCTGCTGGCGGATCTGAATAAAGCCGATATCCGCTTCAACGACATCGAAACCACCGAACGCTCGCTCGAGGACATCTTCGTCAATCTGGTCAACGCGGAGGACAAGACATGAACCTGCGCGGCGTTCAGGCGATCTACAAATTCGAGATGGCGCGCGCCATGCGCACGCTGATGCAGAGCATCGTCTCGCCGGTGATCTCGACGTGTCTGTATTTTATCGTCTTCGGTGCCGCAATCGGATCGCGCATCACCGAGGTTGACGGCGTCAGTTACGGTTCGTTCATCGTCCCCGGCCTGATCATGCTGTCATTGCTGACGCAGAGCGTATCCAACGCCTCGTTCGGGATTTATTTCCCGCGCTTTTCCGGGACCATTTACGAGCTGTTGTCGGCACCGGTGTCGTACCTCGAGATCGTCGTCGGCTATGCCGGCGCGGCGGCGACCAAGTCGATCGTGCTTGGCCTGATCATTCTGGCAACAGCCGGCTTCTTCGTGCCGCTGCACGTCGAACACCCGATGGCGATGCTCGGCTTCCTCGTGCTGACATCAATAACGTTTTCACTGTTCGGCTTCATCATCGGCATCTGGGCCGACGGCTTCGAGAAGCTGCAGATCATCCCGCTTTTGATCATCACGCCGTTGACGTTTCTGGGCGGCTCGTTCTATTCGATCAGCATGCTGCCGCCGTTGTGGCAGAAGATCAGCCTGCTCAATCCGGTGGTCTATCTGGTCAGCGGTTTTCGCTGGAGCTTTTACGGTCAGGGCGACGTCAGCATTCTGGCCAGCTTCATCATGTCGCTGGTGTTCCTCGGCATCTGTCTGGCGCTGATCGGCTGGATCTTCAAGACCGGCTACCGGCTGAAAAGCTGATTAAAAAAGCCATCTTTAGAAGCCGTCTCTAATATGTCGTCATTCCCGCGAAAGCGGGAACCCAGCAATGTCGATTTTGACTGGGCCCTCGTTTTCACGGGGGTGACGATGGGTGGTTTTTAGCCCCTCTGTGCCTCTGTGGTTTCCTTATTTAGGCCGGTCTTGTTTAAACGGGGCGCGGCATGTTCTTCATGCCGACATAGCCGGGCAGCGCCTCGACCCGTTTGATCCACGCGTTCATGGCCGGATAGGCCGACATGTCGACGTTGCCTTCCCAGGCCAGCGCGGCATAGGGATAGACCGCAATATCGGCGATGGTCGGATGGCCGCAAGCCAGCCAGTCGTGCTTTTCCAGCCAGCCGTTGAGGACCGCGAGCGTCGCTTCGCCGGCTTTCCTGGGTTTTTCCTGATCGCCTTCACGCTTGAATATGATCATGGCACGGGCAATCGCCGGTCCGTTGAACATTTCGTTGGCGGCGAGGGCCAGCCATTTCTGTATCTGGCCCATGCTTTCGGCGTCATCGGGATACCATTCCTTGCCGCCGTATTTGCGGGCGAGATAGACCAGGATCGCCTGACTGTCCCAGATCTGCACGCCGTCATCGTCGATGACCGGAACCTTGCCCATGGGATTGACCGCCAGATAGGCCGGCGTCTTCTGTTCGCCATCGGGCAGGCTGACCGGCACTTTCTCGTACTTGATGCCGAGTATCGAGAGCATCATACGGACTTTTTGGCAGTTGCCTGAAATCGGCGCATCATACAATTTGATCATCTTCGTTCCCTCGCGAATTTCATGTTTTGCTGAGTTTTCATGCTGGGCGACTTGGTGTAAACCGTTTCCATGAACAATCATGAACACGAAGACGACCTGCAGGCAATCCGCGACAGTGTGGAAAAGCTCTGCGAAGATTTTCCGGGCGAGTACTGGCGCAAGCTGGACCGCGAACGTGGCTATCCGACGGCCTTCGTACAGGCGCTGACCGAGGCCGGATACCTCGGCTGTCTGATCCCCGAACAGTACGGTGGCTCAGGCCTCGGCATTCGCGAAGCCGCGACCATTCTGGAAACCGTGCATCGCTCGGGCGGCAATGGTGCCGCCTGTCATGCGCAGATGTACATCATGGGCGCGCTGCTCAGGCACGGTTCGGAGCTGCAAAAGCAGACATATCTGCCGGAAATCGCTTCCGGACGGTTGCGGTTGCAGGCCTTTGGCGTGACGGAACCGAGCAGCGGCACCGATACCTCGCGGATTCGCACCACCGCCGTTCGCGACGGTGACAGCTATGTGGTCAACGGCCAGAAAGTCTGGACGTCCAGGGCCGAGCATTCCGATCTGATGCTGCTGCTGGCCCGCACCGCGCCCCGCGAAGCCGGCAGGAAGCCGCACGACGGGATGTCGATCTTCCTCGTCGACATGCGCGACGCGGCCGGCCACGGCCTGACCATCAAGCCGATCCGCGCCATGCTCAACCACAACTCGACGGAAGTGTTCTTCGATGATCTTCGGATTCCGGCCTCAAGCCTGATCGGCGAAGAGGGCAAGGGCTTTCGCTACATTCTCGACGGGATGAACGCGGAGCGTATCCTGATCGCGCATGAATGCATCGGTGATGCGCGCTGGTTTATCGCCAAGGGCAGTGCCTATGCCAAGGATCGCCGGGTTTTCGACCGGCCGATCGGGCAGAATCAGGGGATCCAGTTTCCGCTCGCGCAATGCTATGCGGAAACCGAGGCGGCGGCGCTGATGTCGACCCGGGCGGCCGAGCTGTTCGACGCCGGCGCCGCGTGCGGCACCGAAGCCAACATGGCCAAGCTGCTGGCGGCGGACGCATCCTGGCATGCGGCGGATGTCTGCATGCAGACGTTCGGCGGCTTTGCCTTTGCCGAGGAATACGATATCGAACGGAAGTTCAGGGAAACCCGGCTGTACCGGACGGCGCCGATCTCGGCCAACCTGATATTGTCCTACATCGCCGAGCATGTGCTCGGCCTGCCACGGTCGTTCTGACTTTGTGCTGAATGGATAGGTCATCCTTCGAGACGCTTCGCTCCTCAGGATGAGGATTCCTAAGTGCATGCCTCATCCTGAGGAGACCCAACGGGATGTCTCGAAGGATGGGTGTTTAAGCGAGATCAGTTGATCGGCTGGACGACGGAAGCGACCCGTTCACGCCAGATGTTCAGCTGGCGTTTGCGATTGGCCAGAAAGTCGTTGGCGTTATCGGACTTGAAGGCGCTTTTCAGTTCCTGCTTGCGGCGTTCATCCAGCTCGGCCTTGCGGACCGCAACCAGATGCTGCAACTGTTCGGCGCGACCGCGTGCCGTACGCCAGGCTTCCATCTGCCGCTGGCGGCGCAATTCCGGATCAAGTTCGTCGCGCAGTTTTCTCGCCGCCTGCTTGAGGGACGAGAACCGTTTGTTCAGGGCATCGGTGCGGGCCCGGTCTATCGGCAAAATGGAGACTCTTTTCTGCTCGTCTTCGGGCTCGGCCCCGGTTTCCTTGGGCAGCGACGCGAGTTTGGTCTCGGTCGGCTTGCCGTTGGTCAGTTCGGACCAGAATTTTTCGACCTTGCCGCGATAGTATTTGGTCCGCTCCGGGGTCATGGAGTGATAGTACCCGGCGGCTTCGCCCCAGCTTTCGGCATCCTGGCGCAGTCTGGTCAGGAATTTGGCGGCATAGGCGACGTTGATATCGGGATCCATCGCTTCGGCGGCGTTGTTGAAATTCTCACCGTGATAATGAAGGTTCACCTGCATGCAGCCGACGTCGATGTTTTCAATGCCCTTGGCCTGCAGGCGGCGAACCTCGGCCAGCGCTTCTTCCTTGGTTGCGAAGTAAGACCCGGGGCCGCCGGAAGTCACGGTCCACGGCCACGCTTTAAGCTGGCGCTGCTGTTTCGACCAGCGACCGGATTCGGCCAGGGAAATGGCATGCAGCAGTTTGTTCGGGACATCGGAGATCCGTTCCCAGCGCGCCGTGGCGCGCTCGCAGACGGCAAAACCGCGGGCTTCGTCGGCATCAGAGAAGGTCGCGGCGGCATAAGCAACGGAAGCGCTCGCCATCATAATGGCGGCGGTCGCGATCATGCTTCCTAAAAGATTCAGCCCTGTGCGTAGATACCCGGTCATCTGTGCCAACCCACTCCTTTACCCACCCTAACCAAGCAAGGGCGGTGCCAACTTGTCGGCGCCGCGTAAACCAAGAATCCCTCAATAGATTCAAGGAACTATTAACGCGGGGAGGATTTGGTTGAAAATTGACGGAAAGAATGGCCGGGCAAGAGTGGCAAAAACGTCACGCCGGGGGGCAAGATTTACCTATTTTTCTAAAAAGTGACTTTTTTATTTGCATCTGCGAGAAAAGCCTTTAATTTGTGCATTGCAGCAACGAATTGGCGATGTCTCATTGTTGGTAAGTTGTTGCAACTTGGATGTTTCCTCCCAAATACTCGGGCCGTGCCGTAGGCACGGCCCCTTTTTTGCGCCGCAACATCTTGCAGTGCAGTATAAGTTTTTGGAAATATTCGGTTTAAAGCCTGTTCGGGGCCGATCCGGCACCATCGCCAAGGGCGCGCTGCATGATTACCTGATCCATCCAGCGATCGAACTTGTAGCCGATATCCTTCACCCGCCCGACGTGCACGAACCCCATTTGTTCATGAAATTCAATCGATTGCAGGTTTCTGGAATCGCCGATGATGGCGATCATCTGGCGAAAGCCGAGCGCCGTGCAGGTATCGATGAGGGCGAGCATCAGGGCTTTGCCGATGCCTGCGCGCCTTGCCGCATCGTCGACATAGATGGAATGCTCGACGGTGTTGCGATAGGCCGGACGCGGACGGTACGCACCGGCGTAGGCATAGCCGACGACAACACCGTCCAGCAGCGCCACCAGATAGGGATAGCCGGCGGCCGTCAGGGTGTGGGCGCGGCTGGTCATTTCCGTCTGATCGGGCGGGCTCAGTTCCCAGCTCGAAGCCCCGTGCAGCACATGATGGGCATAAATCGCCGTGATTGCAGGCATATCGCTGTCACGGCGCGGACGAACGGCAAGGGCGGGGGGGCTCAAGGCATGCCCCGCTATTCAGCCGCCAGCGGTGGGGCCAGCACGGCCGGTTCAAGCTCGCTGAGGCGGGCAATCCATATCCTCATCCGCTCGGCCAGCCGTTCAAAACCGGCGTTACGGCGGATCCGTTCCTCGTCCATATAAAGGGCGCGGTTGATTTCGATCTGCAGGGTCTGCACGCCGTCGTGCTGGCGGGCATAATGCCGGGTCGTGTAGCCGCCGGCATAGGGCTTGTTGCGATGCACGGAAAGCCCCAGATCGCGCAGGGTTTGCTCGGCAATATGGGTAATTTCGCGGGCACAGGAACTGCCATGGCAATCGCCCAGCACGATATCGGGTTGGCCGCTGTTGCCGGTTGCGCCGGGCAGGGCCATCGACGGCATCGAATGACAATCCACCACCAGGCAGCGCCCGAAACTGCTCAGCGCCTCGTCGATCAGCCCCTGCAGGGCGCGGTGATAGGGGATATAATGCGTTTCGATGCGCTGGATGACCTCGTTGAAATCCAGCGGGTCGCTGTAGATTTCCGCACCGCCGGCGACGATTTTGGCGACCGTGCCGAGACCGGCGGTAATGCGGGGCGAGGACGTGTTGATCCACTCCGGCAGCGGGTTTGCGAACATAGCCTGATCCAGCTCGTAGGGCTCGCGGTTGGCATCGACAAAGGCGCGCGGGAAGTGGGCCTTGATCAGCGGCGCGCCGAAATCGGGTGCCGGGGCGAACAACTCGTCGACGAAGGCATCTTCGGAACGCCGGATCGCATGCCGGTCCAGCCTCGAAGCATCAATGAATTCATCGGAATAGCGCCGACCCGAATGCGGCGAGGCAAAGACGACCGGCGAGCGCAGCCGGTCGGGCCTGAAAACCTCGAAACTGGGCTCGTCTGACGGGACCGGATGGTTGGCTGGTATGTCGTCTGCGGGCATGGGGACGGCTTGATCCTTACTGGCGAAGTCCGCTGCAATTAAACTGCGCCGGGTCGGGGCTGGCAAGATACGATCAACCGGCAGGGCTGCGCGGAGAAAGTTTGGGTTCCCGACTTCAAAGTCTTGCAAAGCCAATCCAAATCACTATAAACGCCTCTCTGACTGACACTTTGTGTCATAGGGCGCGTAGCTCAGCGGGAGAGCACCTCGTTGACATCGAGGGGGTCACTGGTTCAATCCCAGTCGTGCCCACCATGAAAAACCCAGGCCAAAAGCCTGGGTTTTTGTCATTTGGGTTCAAATGGGCACGACAAGACGAGAGAATAGCGCGCTTTGCGCGCGGGCGTGCCCACCATGAAAAACCCAGGCCAAAAGCCTGGGTTTTTGTCATTTTGGTTCAAATGGGCACGACAAGACGAGATAATAGCGCGCCATGCGCGTGCGGGGTTTGGCGGCGCCCACCTCCGGATTAAAGGTCCGGATTGAATCGAGTATATCCGCTGACTCTTCACGCATTGGATAAAAATCGAAAATATGCGATACTCCGGGTATGAGTGTGATCAAAAAACCCGACTTAAGGGAGTAAAATTCACATAAAAAAAATCAGGGAAGCGGGATTATGGCAAAAGAACCAAATGGTTCCTCGGGTACCGGCAAGGGTGACGAAGGTATCGACAAATGGGAAGCGAGCTTTTTCACTTCAGACGGCAAAGAGGTAAAACGTCAATCTCAATCCGCAGACAGGCCGGCAGGAAACCTTTCTTCTGATATGCATGCCGGTCATGGTGCCGGTCGGACGCCTGTCCAAGACCGGGGCGTTGAGAAGCGCAAGAACAACCGGTCAGCCGCATCCGTAAAAAAACACGCAGACGATCTCGGTGAAGCCCTTTATGACAAGTTCATGGGGATCCTGAGCAAAAAGGTCGCCGAAAATGACGGTCAGCTGACGCCATCGGATATTGCCGAGATGGGCAAGGAATTCCGCAAGGAACTGAAAAACATCGAGACCGCGTTTCTCGAAGCGGTTGAAAGCTTTACCCTGGCGCGTGAAGAAAACCGCGTTGAGCAGAGCCGTGGCCAGCTGTTCGAGCGTCTGATGGTCAACAATTTCGAACAGCAATTTACCGGCGATCATATGCTTCGCGACAAGCCGGACAAATTATCGCGACGCATGCTGCCGGGATTTTCAAGTGTCCTGCTGATGATGTTCGGCAAAGAAAACCTCGCCGCCTACGAGCGCATGGTCAGTGACGTGGCCGACAAGCTGCGCAAAGAAAATGGCGGCCAGCTGGAATGGGATGATCTCTATCAATCGGTCGAGGCGCGTAAAATTTGCCTGCGGGCCGAAGTTGAAATGGCGCTGCATTTCAAAAATATCGAAAAGCGGCTGCAATGGATGATCGCCGTTATCAATTCCAACCTTATACCGGCGGTGCATGGTCAGGCCGGTGACGCATGGGTCTTCAATGAGGCGGCAGCGCGCAAGTTGCTGGCGCTTTTGTTTCGTGATCTGCGCACGGCCCTGTCAAAGGACCATGCCCGGAAGGTGTTGCTGGAGCGCCTTGGCGCGGATCAGATCGTGGTTCTTGATAACGTCATCGGGCGCTTCTGCTAGCCGATATCTCGACCTGTTGTTTGCCCGTCTAGAACTGCGGTGAGGCGGCCGCCCTGCGTATCATTCATGCATCTCATTGGCTGGAATGCTCGGGTTTTTCTTCCAGAGATTTTTCTTTTTTCTCTTCATCGCGGATAACTTCAATACAGCCTTTGATGCTGGAGAACGGCAGCTTGGATATCGCCCCGCCGCCCAGGCTGCGGGCACCTTTAATGACCAGCAAGTCGACAACAGGATCATTTTCGACAGACTTGTTGATGACCGAGACCAGATGCGCATCAATGGTTTTCTGTTCCTGGGTTTTTTCCAGCCGAAAAACGCGTGCCGTCAATTTCTCGGGATCAAACAGATAACTGAGTGTCAGCGGTTGCGTCGACCAATCGATCACCAGCGCATCGGTGATGCGGGGGCTGAGCTTGCAGAACGGATGAACATCGGCAACATCCTTGAGTGTAATGATCAGGGTCACCGGCGATTTCACCGTGGAAAGGCTGTTGGCGCGGCGCTTTACGGGGGCCAGCATTGCCTGCATCTGCACGTAGGCAACGCCGGATCTTTCATCGCCCGTCACGATCCCTTCGCGTCTGGTGTAGCCATGGCTGCTTTCAGCGGATGCCGGTTGGCAATATCCCGAGAGCGAAAGCAGGAACACGGAAAAAAGCCGTACTAATTTCAGGTCAGTCACGAAGGGCACACTTTCACAAAAACCGGCCGAGATAAGGTTTCACGTCAGCAAGCAGCGAGATTTTCAGCCTTTCATAAGTGGCCACCGGTCAAATCGCAACCTCGTTCGTCAAGCAATCAGAGTGTTTTTTTGGTTGAATTGTTTCAACAAATTCAACGGCTTTGATCGCCGGGCCGGATAATTTTACGTATCTGTCGCGTTTTTGTTGTTCGCATATTGATTGTGAAGATGGCACGATTGCATGTGCGGCGGGGACTCGGCCTCGTCTACACAATTTAGGGTCTGATTGTGGATGAGCGAGCGCCTTGAGCAGATAACCGATGAGACCGATCTGCAATTGGCAGTCCGGCAGATGACGGAACACCTGAGGCGATCCTTAAATGGTGAACAGCCGACGCTGATTGATGTTGAGACCTGTGATGCCGGTGTGCAGGGACTGACCGCATTGATCAACGAAGTCATCGGGAATGCCAACAATGCCGTGCAGCGGCTGGAAACCCTGAACAGGGATCTCGATCAGAATATTCGCGAGCGAACCGCCGAGCTGGAGTATGCCCGATCGATCGCAGAATCGGGCAGCAATGCAAAAAGCAACTTCCTGGCGCAGATGAGCCATGAACTCAGAACGCCGCTGAATGCGATTATCGGTTTCGCCCAGCTGCTGATCGACAGTCGCAAGGAAACGCTCAGTGATCGTCAGCAAAAACAGGTCGGGCATATTCTGCAGGGCGGGCAGCATTTGCTCGGACTGATCAATGACGTACTTGACCTCACCAAGATCGAAAGCGGCAGACTGGATTTGCAGATCGAAGCTGTTGAGCCGGGGATGATCATTGCCGAAAGCCTGCAGATGGTTTCACCGTTGATGGAGAATTACGACATCCGGTTTGAAAACCGGATCGTTACGGACAGCGCCTTGCCCTGGGTGGAATGTGATCCTTTGCGGGTCAAGCAGTGCCTGATCAATCTCCTCAACAACGCCTTCAAATACAATAATCCCGAGGGGCTGGTCTGGATTGACGTCCGCGTTTTTGAAAACGAACGGCTGCGTTTCATCGTTGGCGATACCGGGATCGGCATTCCCCTGAAGAAGCAGCATGAACTGTTCCGACCGTTCTCAAGGCTTGGTCGCGAAGACACGGATATTGAAGGTTCCGGTGTCGGACTGGCACTGACGCGCCTGCTTGTCGACAGTATGAACGGTACACTCGATTACCAGAGTAACGAGGGGCAGGGGTCTCAGTTCTGGTTCGATTTGCCGATTACCTTGCAAACCGTACAGAAGCCGGTCGATGATGAGACCCTGTTCGAAACATCCAGAAGCCGCCCGCAAGGCCTGGTTTTATATATAGAAGATGTGGCTTCGAATGTTTTGCTGATGCACGACATCCTTAACGAGTACACGGACGTGCAGCTGTTGACGGCAAATACGGCAGAGGAGGGTATCCGGATCGCCAGGGAACAGCTTCCCGATCTCATTGTCATGGACATCAATCTGGCGGGCATGAGCGGCATTGATGCAATCCGCTATATTCGAAGTGTGACGCTGATCAAAAGAATTACCGTGTTTGTCTTGACCGGGGACGCGCGTGAGGAAACCCGCAAGCGATGCGAAGAGGCCGGCGTCGATATGTTTTTCTCCAAGCCGGTGGATGTCGCGGCATTTGCCCAAGCGGTTTGCCGTTGCCTTGACCTGAAACTGGGAAAATTGCTGTGAACGAGATTGCGTCGCCGCCGAACAGGGATTTCATCGTCCACATTATCGATGATAACGAAGCCAACCGGGAGCTGTTCCAGGATCTGATGGATTCCGTTGATCTGTCGTGGCGGAGTTATGTCAGCGCCGCGGATTTTCTCGAAAAATTTGATCCTGAAGGCGCCGGGTGCCTGATCCTCGACGTCCGCATGCCGCGCATGAGTGGCTTGCAGCTGCTGGAAAAGCTCAAACAGGACGGTATTGACGTCCCGGTCATTCTGGCCACGGCGCATGGTGATGTGCCGATGGCCATTCAGGCGATGAAAAAGGGTGCTTTTGATTTTCACGAAAAGCCGATCAACAATAAAGCCCTGCTGAAAAGTGTATACCTGGCCTTTCAGCAACGTGCCCAACAGCTGCTGAATGCCAATAGTATCGCCGAAATCAGAACCGCTTATGCCGACCTGACGCCACGCGAAATCGATGTTTATCAGCTTGTCGTAAACGGTGCGATGAACAAGCAGATTGCCTTTGAACTCGACATCTCGCAGCGCACCGTCGAAGTGCACCGGGCCAAGGTCATGGATAAAATGGGGCCAGCAATCTGGCCGAATTGATCAGGAAGCACATCGCACTGCACGGCAGCGCGTAACGATTTCCGATTTACTGCGGGCTGTTGATGACGCGTGACGCCGGCAAGGTGATGATGGCCGATGTGCCGACACCAAGCTGGCTTTCCAGAGTAAAGGTCCCATCGTGCATCGTGACGATGGAGCGAACGATTGCCAGCCCGAGGCCGGAGCCCCGGTGTTTGCGGGTCATCGCATCGGCGACCTGAACAAACGGCTGCTGTACGAGCTTCAGGTTCTCCGCATCAATGCCGACACCGGTATCGCTGATTCTGATCTCAAGCCCGCCGTCATCCAGGCGTTTCGCAGAAATATCCACCCGGCCACCCGGTTCGGTGAATTTGATGGCATTCGACAGCAGATTGATCAGGACCTGTTTGAGCTGCCGTTCATCGGCAAAAAGTTTTGGCAGGTCCCTGGGCAATCGGGAATCAATATACAGTCCGTCCGACCCGGCCTGTTCGGCGGTCAGCCGGATGGCATCGTTGCAAACAGGGACGAGATCAATCACGGCCTCTTCCAGTTCGAGTTTCCCGGCCTCGATCCGCGACAGATCAAGAATGTCGTTGATCAACTGCAAAAGATGCTCGCCGCCGGTGCGGATGATCGCCAGGTATTCCCGGTGCAGCGGGTTTTCAATGTTGCCCAGCGTGCCTTCCAGCAGACTGTCGGAAAATCCGATAATGGAATTGAGTGGCGTCCGCAGCTCATGGGACATATTGGCCAGAAACGCGGACTTTGAACGGTTCGCCATTTCCGCATCGTCGCGGGCCTTGCGATAGGCTTTCTCGACCGTGACCCGCTCGGTGATGTCGGTTTCGATGCCACCGATACCGATCAGTTTTCCCTGGTCATCAAAGATCGGAAATTTCGTTGTCAGGAAGGTGGTGCCGTTGACGACCTCTTCGTGGGTGATCAGCGATCTTTTCTGGATGACTTCGCGGTCATGTGCGACGAATTTGATCCCATGCCGGTTTGGGAATGCTTCCTCGGATGTCTTGCCCAGAACGTCCGCCGAGCGGACCCGGTATATTTCCTCACAACGGCGATTGATCATGACAAAGCGAAGATCCTTGTCCTTGAAATAGATCGGCGCCGGAGAATTATCGAGCAGCGTCGCGATCCGCGCTTCGCTCAGGCGCAAGGCCTCAATAACCTGCCGTTCGCGATCGATGTCCGTGATCATGCCGACCATTCTTATGGTCTTGCCATCCTCGCCGATGACCGAACGGCCGACGGCGCGGAACCATTTGTAGCTGCCGTCCGGCATCCTGTAGCGATGATCGTTGATATAAGGCTGTGTCGGGTCCTGGAAATGGGCCCGTAAACGGGTCTTGTGACCGGCGTAATCATCCGGATGAAACAGTTTGAGAATGGTCTCGGGGGTCGGGGTTTTCGAGTCGTCCTTGTCCTGACCCAGCAGTTCAAGAAATGCCGGCGAAACATAAAGTGATCCGGTTTTGAGGTTCCAGTCCCAGATGCCCGCATGCAGTGACGCCAGGGCATAGCGTGCCTCGCTATCGGCGAGCCGCATTTCGGTCCCGACCTGACCGGACACGTCCGTATAGACCGTCGCGATGCAGGTTTCGGCGTCCGACACGGGCATCAGGAATTTGGAAATCAGCCAGTGTTGCTGCTGGCCATTTTTCAAGGTGAACGCGACCTGGTAGAACGACGGTTTGCCGCTCTGCAGCGTCCTGACGTCGCCTTCCTGTGCCGCATCACTGATGTCATGGGACCAGATTTCCGAAGCGATCTTGCCGAGCAGATCTTCGGCTTTGCACTCGAACGCAACCTCGAACGAGGGGTTCATATAGATATATTCGCCGTTTGCCCGTTTGATCATGATGGGATTGGGCGACTGATCAAGCAGGGTCTGGCTGTTTTCCAGAATGCCGGCATGGGGTCTTTTTCGGTGATTGAGAGCCGCAACAAGAGCTGCCGATACAACCAGGATGGCGGTTTCTTCGACGATACCGGCCGCCGTCGTGCCGCCGCCTTGCAAGACACCCGTCAGGATGCCGATCCCGCGCAAGGCAAGGGCGCCGGCGGCGGTGCCAAGCGCGATCACGAAGCGGTCGTCCAAAGCACGCACAGCAAGCGTCATTGCCCATCCCTGAAGCCCTGAAGCCGCCAGAATCAAGGCAAACGACACACCTGATGCGCCTGCAATACTGCTCATCCCGTCAACATGAACGAGAATTAATCCTCTGGAAATACCCTCGTAATGTCGAAGTGCGTATTAGTTCAGTGTGCGGCGGTAATGCCGCGTCCCAATTGCGAGGAAGAAAATGATGCTTACGCACATGCAATCGACAGCGAGAACAGATGCTGCCAGTAATATCATATACATGCACAGGCGCCGTGTCAGAGCTGCCGCCATACTTGGTGCTGCGGTCATGATCGGCAGCAGCTTTGCCCATCCGGTGTTTGCCGCCAACCCGGTCAATAATCCGGGCACGGGATTGATGGATCATGCGATGCCGGCGAGTTTTGCAGACCTTGTTGAAAAAGTATCCCCGGCAGTGGTCAACATTCAGGTCACATCTCGCGCCAAGCCGACACTGACCGAAATGCAGAATGTCCCGGGCAACATGCGGGAATTCTTCGAGCGCTATTTCAATGGTCAGGGACAACCGAACGGTGACGGGCAGGGCATGGGCGACGGCCCCGCCGGCGGCGAAAAGATTGTCGGTGCCGGCTCGGGTTTTGTGATCGACAAGGACGGTTTCATCGTCACCAACGAACATGTTGTTCATGATGCCGAAGAAATCACCGTTACCTTCAAGGACGGGACCACCGACAAGGCGCACCTGATCGGTGTCGACAGCAAGACCGATCTGGCGCTGATCAAGATCGACGTCAGCAAACCGGTGCCTTTTGTGAAGTTCGGAAAATCCGATGCGGTCCGGGTCGGCGACTGGGTTCTGACCGTCGGCAATCCGTTCGGTCTCGGTCATTCCGTCAATGTCGGCATCGTCTCGGCCCGTGGCCGCACCATCGGTGCCGGACCTTATGACGACTTCCTGCAGATCGATGCGCCGATCAACCGCGGCAATTCGGGCGGCCCCGCGTTTGATGTGAGCGGCACGGTAGTCGGCGTCAACGCGGCGATCTTCTCGCCCAATGGCGGCAATGTCGGGATCGGTTTTGCGATCCCCTCGGAAATTGCCGAAAAGGTCGTAGCCGAACTGAAGGCCACCGGGACTGTCGAGCGCGGCTGGCTGGGTGTCAGTATCCAGTCGCTGAGTGATGACATTGCCGAAGGTGTCGGTCTTAAAAATACCGAAGGCGTGCTTGTCGCCGAAGTCAGCGATAACGGTCCGGCCAAGGAAGCCGGTCTGAAATCGGGCGACGTGATCCTTTCCGTCGACGGCAAGGCCATCAAGCAGCTCAAGGAACTGCCGAAACTGATCGCCGACATTCATCCGGGGACCAAAAGTCATGTTCTGGTCTGGCGCGATGGTGCCAAGAAGGATCTGAGCGTCAAAATCGGCAAGCTGCCGGACGACAAGAAACTGGCCTCGGCCGAGACCCTCGGTGCGGTTGAAGACAAGGTTGGCTTCGCGGTCCAGAAAATAGATCCTGATACCGCCCGCCAGCTGGGTATCCCTGAAGACACCAAGGGTGTCGTCGTGGTTGCCGTCAAAGCCGGCAGCCCGGCCGCCGACAAGGGTCTGCGTCGTGGCGACGTGCTGACCAAAGCCGGTGGCAAGGATATCGCGACCCCCGGCGATCTTACAGAACGCCTTGATCAGGCCCGCAAGGACGGACGCAAATCCGTGCTTGCCCTGGTCAAGCGTGGCGATGTTCAACGCTTCATCGCCATCCCCGTAGGGGCTGCTTAAAACACAGCCCTTCCCCTGGGACCGGTCGACTGCCCCCCCATTCGACCGGTCCCGACGTTTCTCCTCTCCCTGAAGGATGGGTGGTACCGGATCTGGGGACCGGTGCCGCCCATCCACTTTTTTATGAGTTGGGGTTGGCGTTCGGCGGGCAATCAGCCTAAATGTTTTTAAATGAACAGGATAAAGCCATGCGGATACTGATCGTTGAAGACGACAAGGATGCGGCATCGTACATCGCCAAGGCGTTGCATGAAGCCGGACATGTTGTCGACGTTGCGGCGAATGGTGAAGACGCTCTCGGCATTGCCAGCGATGCGCACGAGGTGATGATCGTTGACCGGATGATGCCGAAGATGGACGGCATCCAGATGGTTGAACATATTCGTGCCCAGGGCGTGGCGACGCCTGTGCTGTTCCTGAGCGCGCTCGGCAAGGTCGATGACCGGGTTGCCGGGTTGCAGGCCGGCGGTGACGACTATCTGGTCAAGCCGTTCGCGATGGCCGAATTGCTGGCCCGGGTCGAAGCCCTTGGTCGCCGCAAGGGGACCCCGGAAACGCAGACCAAGCTCACCTGCGGCGATCTGGAAATGGACCTGATCTCGCGCGAAGTGACGCGGTCGGGCAGCAAAATGGATCTGCAGCCGCGCGAGTTCAAACTGCTTGAATACCTGCTGCGTAATGCCGGGCGGGTCGTGACCCGTTCGATGCTGCTGGAAAATGTCTGGGATTATCACTTCGATCCGCAGACCAACGTCATCGATGTGCATATCAGCCGCCTGCGCGGCAAGATCGACAAGGGGTTCGACAAGCAGTTGCTGGAAACAGTCCGCGGCGCCGGATATCGCCTGCATGCGCCTGATTAGCGCCCGGCTGATTCGAACCTCATGGTTTCGCATGGCCATCGGCTATGCGGTTTTGTCGATCATTTCCGTAACCATGCTGTTTGCCCTCTTGTACTGGAACACGGCGATTTTCGTCGCCGAACAGACGGAAGAAACCATTGAGGCCGAAATTACCGGCCTTGCCGAGCACTACCGTCAGGCCGGTCTGTTCGGTCTCACCGAGGTTATCCAGGAACGCTCCAAGGGGCAGCGGCTCAGCCTTTATCTGTTGGCGGATCCGAACCGCAGGCCGGTAGCCGGTAATCTTAATGCATGGCCGGCCGACACCCAGCCGGGTGACTGGCTCGATTTTGATTATCAGCGGCCGATCGGCAACGGCGTGGCCGAGCATCGGGCGCACGCACGGCATCTGGCTTTACCGGGCGGCTTCCAGCTGCTGGTCGGCTATGACGTGCAGGATCAGGTGCGGCTGGAGCGGCGCATGCGCTTCTCGATGATCTGGATCGGCGCACTGGCGCTGGTTCTCGGGCTTGGCGGCGGACTGCTGATGGCCCGCCACTGGCTCAACCGGGTCGATAGCGTCAACAAGGCCGTCGGCGAAATCATGGGCGGCGACATGTCGCGCCGGATTCCGATGAGCGGGACCGACGACGAACTGGACAGGCTGGCCCGCAACCTCAACGACATGCTGGAACGTATCGAAACCCTGATGAGCGGCCTGCGCCAGGTCACCGACAACATCGCGCATGATCTGCGCTCGCCCCTGAACCGGCTGATGACCCGTCTTGATGTCACGCTGATGGGCGACAACAACAAAGAAGAATATCGTGAAGCACTGGTCCAGACGATGGCCGAGACGGATGAACTGCTGAAGACGTTCAACGCACTCTTGCTGATCGGTGAAGCAGAATCCGGGCTTGATCGCTCGAAGCTGGAACTGGTCGATCTGTCGACACGCCTCTGCGATGTGGTTGAGCTGTATCTGCCCGCCGCCGAGGATGCCGGTCTTGTCATGTCGATGGATATTGCCCCCGATCTTCAGGTCCGCGGCAATCCGAACCTGATCTCGCAGGCCATCGTCAATCTGCTCGACAACGCGCTCAAGTATACCCCCGAGGCCGGCACAGTGCGTATCGAAGCCGGCATCGGGGAAGCTGGCGCGCCCTATGTCTTGGTCGCCGACAGTGGTCCGGGTATCCCGGAAGCCGACCGTGAACGGGTGCTGAATCGCTTCGTGCGTCTGGAAAGCAGCCGCTCGTCACCGGGCAGCGGGCTCGGTCTTTCGCTGGTGGCTGCGGTTGCGAAACTGCATCAGGCGATACTGACGCTCACTGATAACAAGCCCGGTCTTATTGTTTGTCTGCAATTTCCGCCCCTGTAAGCTTTCCCGATTTTTTCAGATACTGTTCGCGCAACGCCAGAAACACCGCGCCGGCAATAATGATGACGGCACCGAGCAGGCTGATCGCCTGCGGCACGACGTCGAACAGGCCGAAATCATAAAATGCGGCGAACACCAGCGTGGCATAGAAAAACGGGATCACGTAGCTGGCGTCGGCGGACTTCATCGAGGCAATGAAGCACGATTGCGCGGTGACCATGATCATGCCGAGGGTGATCAGCAGCAGCCACTGGTCGGCACTGGGCGAAATCCAGAAGAAGCTGGCGGCGGTGACGGCGATGGCCGCGCCGAAGCCGTTGTTGACGAACAGAATCCGGATCGTCCGTTCGCTGCGGCTGAGCCGTTTGATGAAGATCGTCTCGAGGCCCATCAGCAGCGCCGCCGACAACGCCAGCAGGGCGACCGGCTGAAATGCCGAGGTGCCGGGGCGGATCAGGATCAGCGCGCCGAGCAGGGAAATCGCCGCCGCCGACCATCTGACCCTGCCGACCTTCTCTCCCAGCATCGGGATCGCCAGCACCATGGCGGCAATCGGACTCAGGAAACTGATCGCCGTGGCTTCGGCCAGCGGCATCCGTGCCGCCGCCGCAAACACGCAGGTGACGCCCATCCATCCCGCCAGGGAACGGTAGAAATGCAGCCGCCACGGTGTCGTCTCGAAGCGCAGCTTGAAGAACGGTGCCACCACCATCAGCGTCACAAAGGCAAACACGAATCGCCCGGCGCTGATCTGAAAAGGATGCAGTGCCGCCCCGGCAACACCGTTGCCGAGGATTTTCGCCAGCAGCGAGGTTGCCGCAACCAGGGCTGCCGCCAGCACCATGAAAAGTGCGCCGCGGATCGGGCGCGGAGCTGCTGCCAACGGGGTCTGGAGTTCGCTCACGCCTTTACGCGTCGGCGATCGAAATGCAGACCTTGCCGAAATGGGTAGCGGCCTGCAGATGACGGAAGGCATCCGCCGATGCCTCGAAGGGGAAGACCTTGTCGATCACCGGCTTCATCCCGCTGACCTCGATGGCCTGACACATGTCGCGCATGGATTCCTGCGGCCCGATCGTGACCCCCTGCAGGCGCACGTCGCGGCTGATGATGAACGGCAGCAGCACGTTGCCGGTGGTCGCCCCCGACAGCACGCCGATCAGGCTGAGCGTCCCGCCGGGGCGGACCGCGATCAGCGATTGCTTCATGGTTTCGGTGCCGCCGAGTTCGATGACATTGTCGATGCCGTCGCCTCCGGCCCAGTCCTTGGCAACCTGACCCCAGTTCGCTTCGGTCGCATAATTGATGCCGTGATCGGCCCCCATGGCCCGTGCGCGTTCCAGCTTTGCCGCCGATGACGAGGTGATGGCGACACGGGCCCCGGCCATCTTGGCGAACTGCAGGGCAAACAGCGATACCCCGCCGGTGCCCTGGGTCAGGATCGTATCGCCGGGTTTGACGTGGCCAAGACGCACGATGGCCGACCATGCGGTCAATCCGGCGCAGCTCAAACTGGCGGCTTCGGCGTCATTCAGATGTTCGGGCGTCGGCACGATGGCGCTGGTCGGCAGGACCCGGTATTCCTGCAGCATGCCGTCGACGGCACGACCGGAATCGCTTTCCATCGCCCGTTCCGTCGCCGTACCCGCTGGCCAGTCGTGAAAGAAGCAGGCCGTGACCCGGTCGCCGACGGCAAACGAATTCACCCCGGCACCCAGCGCGACAATGCGTCCGGCACCATCCGACAGCGGCACCAGATCGGTTTGTTTCTGACGCGACCGGTAGCCGCCCTTGGCGATCAGCAGATCGCGGTAGTTGAGCGACGCTGCACCCATTTTGACCAGCACCTCGCCGGCGCCGGGTTCGGGCATCGGCCGTTCCACCATGGCCAGGGCATCGGGGCCTTCGGGTGTCTTGAAAATCTGTGCGCGCATGTTTCGTCCCTATATTTTCTGCCCCCTATAATCCCTTGCAGCGTCAGAAAGGCAACGATCATTGCGGCAAAAAAAGAGGCCCGCCAGGGGCCTCATGAATATCAGGTGATCAGGGCATGGCGCGCAGGCTCAGGAGAAATAGCCCTTTTTCGGCGCGCTCGGGCACGGACCCAGCATCAGCGTCTTGTCGTGATGCTTGAGGTTGATCCAGATCCGGTCATCGCCCTTGAGCCAGTCATAGACCCAGGCCCCCTGCGGCGGGCAGGCCAGTTTCAGGTATGAATAGCGGACCCGTTCACTGCGCGTGCGGATAACCTCGGCATGATCGAACCGCGTGACCTGAACATCGACGACCAGGTTCATGTCCGGCGAGATATGGATGTTTGTTGCTTTCCAGCCCTGACGCGGCGGATTCTCATCAAGATAATTCTTGATCGCAACCGAGGCGACTTCGAGGGATTCCTCTTCGGTCATGTCTTCGGCGTAAAAGCTCAGCGTCGCCAGAACTGCACCCGGAACCAGAAGCGTGATCAGAAGACTGCAGATGAACCAGCGCTTCGATGAAATGAGGTCGGATATCCACATAGTTTTCTTTCCTTTCCCTTCGGTAGCCCCGCTTCCTCGATGCTTGAACTTGCTTTGAGGCCGGAGGCTTTGCGTCTCGCCGTCGCCGGCGGTTTGCCTGTTCGTGGGTCCCAAGATACCTGCGATCCCGAACCGTGATGGTCTATATATAGCCGATCTTTGCGGTTCCGGCTGTGCGGCGCATCACATCTTCAGAATTTTTAGCACGTCTCTATCATATTGATATTAAACAATAAAATTATGCCGGTCGTGACGATTTCAGAGCCGGTACGGTTAAATAACGGTAAAGATCGGCATGACTACAGCTTGTGCAGAACCTTGCCGATTCGCTCGACCAGAAGTGACGCTTCGGCGGCATCGTTGCAAAGATAGGGACTGACCCGCAAGGCCCCGCCGCGCGAGCTGATATGCACCCCTTCGGCCTGCAGGCGGGCGAGAATATCGCCCGGGAAACCGCCGGTGCGGCGCATCCCCAGGATATGCGGGCTGCGATGCTCGGGCCTGGCAATGCCGAGGCCCAGCGCCTGGGCCCCGTCGGCGATGATGTCAACGAGCGGCGACAGATAGGCAGCAATGCGGGCCGGCTGCCAGGCTTCGATCTGGTGCAGGGCGCTCTGGATCATCGGCAGGGTTATCAGGTTGAGGAATTCCCCGGCGTCATAGCGGCGCGCCCCCCTGGTAAAGCCTTCCGGGTAACCAAGCCCGCCGGTGATGGAATCGAGTCCGCCATGATTGAACAGATGGTCTTCCAAAGGCGGGCCATCCTGATATTTCGGCGCCGCATACATGAACGACAGGCCGTACGGGCCGAGCAGCCATTTGTAAGCCGCACAGACCAGATAATCGGCATGGATCTCGTTGACGTCGATGGGGATGGCACCGACCCATTGCGTCGCATCGACGACAAAGACCGCCTCGACCGCTTTCAGGGCGGTACCGATTTTCACCAGATCAAGACGCGTACCGTCGGTCCAGTGGCAGGGCGGCAGGGCGGCAATCGAGACGGTTTCGTCAATCTCGTCGATCACGGCGCGGGTCCAGTCGTCGTCTTCGGGCCAGGCGATCATGGTGCAGGTGGCACCGCTGGCTTTTGCCAGAATCTGCCAGGCATAGACGTTCGACGGGAATTGCCCTTCGAGCAGCAGGATTCGCGATCCGGCTTTCGGCCTGAGGTTGCGGGCGGCGGTGGCAATGCCGTATGAGGCCGCCGGCTGAATGGCAATGTCGTCGCCATGGGCGCCGATCAGGGCGGCGAAGCGGTCACGGATGTCATCGGCCTGCACATAGCGCGCCGCCTCGTCAATGGCCCAAGGCTTGCCCTTGGCTTCGCAGCCGATTTGTCCGGCTGCAACCGAGGCTTTCAGAATTACCGATTTGGAGGCGGCATTGAAATACAGGATGCCGTCGTCCATGGCGAACAGATCGCGCTGACAGCTGAGGTGTGATTGATTGTGGTCCATCCCGGAATTTACGCAGCTCGCAGCACATCAATCAATGCCTTCGCGCGTGTGGGGGACTGTCGCCCCCGGGACATATCCGTATAATGGGCCAATGACGACGCGACGGACCCCGCCGAAACAGACCAATGCCGCCGGCAAGCCGCGCCGCATCGGTGTGGAAATCGAATTCAGCGGGCTTGATCTGCAGGCCGCCGCCGCCTGCGTGCAGAAAGTATTCGGCGGCCAGATCACCGAAAAAACCCCGCATCGTCTGCGCATCAAGGATACGGATATCGGCGATTTCGGGGTCGAGCTGGATACCCAGCTAGCGCATCCCAAAAGCAACGACAGCGAGACCGAACGCGAAGCCAGAAAGCTGATCGGCGATCTGTCGAGCGGGTTCGTGCCGGTTGAAATTGTCGGCCCGCCGGCGCCGCTCGACTCGCTTGACGGCTTCGATGCGCTGATCGAAGGCCTGCGCGACGCCGGTGCAGAAGGGACCAGTGACGCGCTCAGCTTTGCCTTCGGCCTGCAGCTCAATCCCGAGGCGGCGTCCTTGCAGGCGGACGACATTCTCGCCACCCTGCAGGCCTACGTCCTGATGTCGCCGTTATTGCGGCGGCGTATCGATGTCGATGTGATGCGCCGCATCCTGCCGTATATCGATCCTTTTCCCGGCGATTACGTGCGCAAGATTCTGGCCGATGATTATGCGCCCGATCTGGATGCGCTGATTGACGATTACATTGAATTGAACCCGACCCGGAATCGCGAGCTCGACATGCTGCCGCTGTTCAGGCACCTCGATGCAGACAGGGTAACGGCGGCGCTCGACGATCCGCTGATCAAATCAAGACCGACCTATCATTACCGCTTGCCCGATACGAATCTCAGCAAGCCCGGCTGGGGCGCGGTCGAGGAATGGAATCGCTGGGTCGTCGTCGAACGCCTGGCGGATGACCCGGCAAGACGGCGGAAACTGACCGAAGCGTACTTCGCTAAAAACCCGGAAGACTTTCTCGACCGGCTGTCCGTGAACCTGCAGGACTGGTTCGGCACGCTTAGCGAATAACCACCGCCGGCGAGGTATCCCTGATCGATTGCTTGCGCTTCTTGTGTTCGCGCACCGTGATGTAGGCGGTTGAGCTGAAAATCAGCGCGCCGCCAAGCCAGACGAAGATATCCGGCACTTCGGCAAAAAACACATAGCCGCTGATCGATACCCAGATCAGACGCACGAAATCGAACGGCATGGCGACATGGGTATCGGCATATTTCAGGGCCTGCGTTACCGCCAGTTGTCCGATGCCGCCGAGAAGTCCCAGCAGAAGCAGCCAGCCCCAGTCCTGAGGGCTGGGCCATGACCACACGAACAGCGCCGGCACCAGCGCCAGCGGGGCCATCACCAGCGACATATAGGTGGTGATCGTCACCGACGTTTCGGTGCGGCTCAGGCTTTTGATGATGATGACGCAGGCACCCCAGAACACGGTGGCGATCAACACCAGAATATAGCCGGTGCCGATTTCCGCGAATCCCGGGCGCAGCACGATCATCGTGCCGATGAAACCGGCGACAATCGCGGCTATGCGCCGCCAGCCGAGCCGTTCTTTCAGGATCAGCACCGCCAGCAGGGTCGCAAACAGCGGGGCCGTGAACGACAGCGCCGTGACATCGGCAATCGGTGCCAGGCTCAGCGCCGTGAAGAAACACAGCATGGCGGCGAAGTTCAGCACGCCGCGCAGAACCAGCATGCCGATCCGTCCGGTTTTGAGCGGCGCCATCCCTTCACGGACGAAAAACGGGATCACCACGATCAAGGCGAACAAAAGCCGGAAAAACACCACCACAAAGGGGTGCACGGTCGTCGAGACGTGATGGATGGTCGTGTGCATCATGGCCAGACACAAGGTCGCGCCGATCATCCATATGATGCCGCGAAGATTGTCGGATTGCTTTGAAGTCTCTTGCGGCTCGGCGCTTCCGGCGACGGGATCACCGGTCGATTGATCTGGCATGCACACCCCTCCAGGGAATGCGCCGAGCATAGTTATCCCTTGGCGGGATGCAAGGTATCGGCAAAGGCCAGTCTGTCTGTCGCGGCGATACCCACAGAAATCGATCTTTCACCGTTGACAGCCTCGGGTGCGGACCGTATGTTCCGCCCGCTTACGTCTCCCGGGTGGTCCGGAAGACCATTGTATGTATTGCCGAGGATCGGGTTATGAAAGTCAGAAACTCGTTGAAGTCGGCCAAACTGCGTGAAAAAGGCTGCCGTGTCGTGCGCCGTCGTGGTCGGGTCTACGTCATCAACAAACGCAACCCGCGTTTCAAAGCCCGTCAGGGCTGATTTCGCCGTTTAAGCGATCCTCTGGCCGCGCCCATGCGGACATGGGCGCGGTTTTCGTTTGTCTGGCTCACCGCCTGGCGGCTTTTCCGGCCCGCTGAATCCCCCCCGCAAAAGATCAGCATGAAGACGGTTTGGCAGAGAATGCCGCCCCTTTGACATAGAATTCACGCAAAGACTTATTATGGTGACAATTATTCCGCATACGGAGAATTGCTCCCCATAACCATGTCCTTTAAGTTTCATGGACGCTGCCGCTGTCTGTGACGGGGCATTAATTTCTGGAGAAAATGAATGAATGCACCTGCGCCTGCCGGGCCGACTCCGTGGCGGACACCTTTGGTGGTCCTGTTGTCAGGTGCCATCGTGGTGCTGATCGTGTTCGGTCTCAGAGCCAGCTTCGCATTGTTCCTGAAACCGATGAGTCTCGATCTCGGCTGGGGTCGTGAAGTTTTTGCCCTGGCCATGGCGACGCAGAATCTGATGTGGGGCGTGGCGCAGCCGTTTGCCAGCGCGATTGCCGAGAAATGGGGTGCCGGCCGGGTCATTGCTGCCGGCGGCATTTTATATGGCAGCGGCATTTATCTGATGGCACACGCCACCGATCCGCTGACCCTCAATCTTACCGGTGGCGTGATGATCGGTATGGCACAGGCCGGCGGCGGGCTGGCGGTGGTGCTTGGATCGGTCGGGCGTATCCTGCCGGCGAAACAGCGGACCATGGGTCTTGGTCTGATCACGGCAGCCGGTGCGGCCGGTCAGTTCACCATTGTGCCGCTCGGCCAGTCCCTGCTGTCAGCCGGCTATGAATGGCTGCCGGCGATGCTGATCCTGGCGACCAGCGCCGTGCTGATTGTTGCCTGCGGGGTGCCGCTGGCCGGCAAACCGGACATCAAGGGTGCTGCCAGAACGGTGGTCGAAAACGACCCCGGTCTTTCCGCAGCGCTGCGCGAGGCTGCAAAGCATCGCGGTTACTGGCTGCTGACACTGGGCTTCTTCGTTTGCGGTTCCCACGTTGCCTTCGTCGGCGTGCACTTGCCGGCCTATCTGACCGACATCGGCATGTCAGGCGAGTGGGGGGCGTGGTCGCTGGCGCTGATCGGCCTGTTCAATGTCGTTGGCAGTTTCGTTGCCGGGATTCTCGGCGATCGTTTTCGCAAGAAAAACCTGCTGTCGATCCTGTATATCCTGCGCTCCGTGGTGATCTTCCTGTTCATCATGATCCCGGTTTCGCCGATCACGGTGATGTTGTTCTCGGCGACACTGGGTCTGCTGTGGCTCTCGACGGTGCCGCTGACCTCCGGGCTGGTGGCGCAGATGTTCGGCACCCGCTATATGGGCACGCTGTTCGGCATCGTGTTCCTCAACCATCAGATCGGCAGCTTCCTTGGCGTCTGGCTCGGCGGCTATTTCTATGACACCACCGGGTCCTATATGCCGGTATGGTGGGCCGGGGTCGCGCTCGGCATTATTGCCGCCATCGTGCATTGGCCGATCCGTGATGAAATGCCGGCGGTCGAGGCGCGTCCGGCCTGAAGCTGCCGGGTGACGTTGCGAGATTGATGTGGCACACTGATTTATTCTGGATGATCGACGCCGAAACCGAGGAGCCACGTCATGCTGATGCCGAAACCCGATCAGGCCGTAATCGCGCGCCGTGCCGAACTGGCTCAGGCGTTGCGGACGATTGTATCCGGCGAGGGGGTGATCGACAGCGACGAGGAACTGCGCGCTTTCGATTGCGACGGCCTGATGGCTTATAGGCAATTACCGCTGATCGTGGTGTTGCCTGAAACCACCGCCGAGGTCGCCGCCGTCCTAAAATATTGTCACGCCAATAACGTCAAGATCGTGCCGCGTGGCGCCGGCACCGGACTTTCCGGCGGGGCCATGCCGCTCGCCGATGCGGTTACCCTGGGTCTGTCGAAGTTCAAGAAAATTCTCGATATCGATTTCGACAACCGCTGCGTCGTGACCCAGCCCGGCGTCACCAATCTGGCGATCTCGCAGGCCGTCGAATACGCAGGCTTTTATTATGCGCCCGACCCCTCGTCACAGATCGCGTGCTCGATCGGCGGCAACGTCGCCGAAAACTCGGGCGGCGTGCATTGTCTCAAATACGGTCTGACCACCAACAACATTCTCGGCGTCGAGATGGTCCTGATGAACGGCGAGATCGTCCGTCTCGGCGGCAAGCATCTGGATTCCGGTGGCATGGATCTGCTCGGCGTCATCACCGGCTCGGAAGGCCTGCTCGGCGTCATTACCGAAGTCACCGTGCGTATTCTGAGGAAGCCTGAAACCGCGCGCGCCCTGCTGATCGGTTTTCCGACCATGGTCGATGCCGGCAATTGCGTTGCCGATGTGATCGCCGCCGGGATCATTCCGGGCGGCATGGAGCTGATGGACAAGCGGACCATCCACGCGACCGAGGATTTCGTCCACGCCGGTTATCCGCTGGATGCCGAAGCGCTGATGATCGTCGAGCTTGATGGCCCGGAATCCGAGGTCGCCTATCTGGTCGCCCGGGTCGAGGAAATCGCCAAGGCCGCCAATGCCAGCTATCTCAGGATCAGCGAAAGCGACGAGGAGCGGGTCCGCTTCTGGTCCGGCCGCAAGAACGCATTCCCGGCGATCGGCCGCATTTCCCCCGATTACATCTGTGTCGACGGCACCATTCCGCGGCGCAAGCTCGCCGAAGTGCTGGAACGGATGCAGGGGATTTCCGAAAAGCATGACCTGCGTGTCGCCAATGTTTTCCACGCCGGTGACGGCAACCTGCATCCGCTGATCCTGTTTGATGCCAATGTGCCGGGCGAGCTGGAGCGCGCCGAAGCGGTCTGCAGCGACATCCTCAAACTGTGTGTCGAGGTCGGCGGCGTACTCAGCGGCGAACACGGCATCGGTGTCGAAAAGCGCGACCTGATGGGCTCGATGTTCACCGAAGACGATCTCAAGCAGCAGCAGCGGGTCAAGTGCGCCTTCGATCCCGAGCATCTGTTGAACCCGGGCAAGGTCTATCCGGAATTGCACCGCTGTGCCGAGCTCGGCAAAATGCACATCCATCACGGCAAGCTGCCGTTCCCGGATATCCCAAGGTTCTAGGCGACGACGATGAGTGAAATCCTGAAACCCGAAACCGACGCGCAGCTGTTGCAGGCGATCCAGTGGGCGGTCGCTGAAAAGACCCCGCTCGAGATCGTCGCCGGCGGCACCAAGCGCGATTACGGACGGCCGATGCAGACGGCGGCGACGCTGGATGTCTCGGGGCTGTCGAAAATAAAAGTCTACGAGCCGGCGGAACTTTTCATAACCGCAGAAGCCGCCGCACCGATGGCCGACATCGACAAGGCACTGGGCGAGGCCGGCCAGCAGATGTCGTTCGAGCCGCCCGATCTCGGCCCGCTGCTGGGTGCCCCGGCAGGCGCTGCCACCATCGGCGGCATCGTTGCCGTCAACCTGGCTGGTCCCCGACGCATCAAGGAAGGCTCGGCGCGCGATCATCTGCTCGGCTTTCATGCGGTGTCAGGCCGGGGTGAGGAATTCAAGTCCGGTGGTACGGTGGTCAAGAACGTCAGCGGCTTCGACATTTCGAAGCTGATGGCCGGATCGTTCGGCACGCTGGCGGTGCTGTCGTCGCTGACCATGAAGGTGCTGCCGGCGCCTGAAAAAACAAGAACGTTGCTGTTGCGCTGGCGGCCCGACGGGGTTTACGCCCACGCCGCGATGCGGGTGATGTCACAAGCCCTCGGCAGCCCGCACGATGTGTCCGCTGCGGCGCACCTGCCGGCACTGGTGGCCTCGCGCTCGGGGATCGATTTCATCAACGCCACCGGCGGCGGCGTCACCGCGCTCCGGATCGAAGGGCCGGAACCGTCGGTAAAGCACCGCGCCGGGATGCTGACGAAAGAACTCAAAAATTACGCCACCATCGACGAACTGCACACCAGCAACTCGAAAACCTTCTGGCGCTATGTGCGCGACGTCCATCCGTTTGTGGATCGCACCGATCTGCCGTACGTCTGGCGCTTGTCGGTGCCGCCGGCTTCGGGCGCAAAGATTGCGCTGGCGATCCTCGAAGCGCTCAAGGGCGAGGTTTATTACGACTGGGGCGGCGGCCTGATCTGGCTGGCGCTGGCGCCGGTGATCAATGCCGGGGCCGAAGTGATCCGCGCTGTGCTGGAAGGTGTTGGCGGGCATGCGACCCTGGTCCGCGCTCCCGCCGATATCAGGCGCATGGTGCCGGTGATGCAGCCCTTGTCCGAGACCGAACTGATGGTGACGCGGAAGATCAAGGACGGCTTCGATCCACACGGTATTCTCAACCCCGGGCGCATGTATTCAGGGATTTAAACGGCAAAATGCAGACCAACTTTTCCATAGCGCAGCTTGCCGATCCGAACATCGCGACCGCCAACGATATCCTCAGGAAGTGCGTGCACTGCGGATTTTGCACGGCGACGTGCCCGACCTACGTGATCCGCGGCGACGAGCTCGACAGCCCGCGCGGTCGCATTTATCTGATGAAGCAGGCGTTCGAGGACGGTGGTCCGGCGACGCCGAAACTGGCCAAGCATCTGGATCGTTGCCTGACGTGTCTGTCGTGCATGACGACCTGTCCGGCCAGTGTCGATTACATGCATCTGGTCGACTACGGCCGCGCTTTCGTCACCGAGACCTATACCCGGCCGTGGCACGACCGCGCGCTGCGCCGCCTGCTGGCGCTGGTCTTGCCGTACCCTGAAATCTTCAGGCTGTCGCTGATCGGTGCCAGACTGGCCCGACCGCTGGCGGCATTGATGCCGGCGCGCCTCAAGGCGATGCTGGAACTGGCCCCGAAAAACACCAGCGCCGCCAGTGCGATGGATCTGCCGCAGGTGATCCGGCCGGACGGCGCGCCACGCATGCGTGTTGCGCTGCTCAGCGGCTGCGCCCAGCAGGTTTTGCGCCCGTCGATCAACGAATCAACCATCCGCCTGCTGGCCCGGCTCGGCTGCGAGGTGGTGATTGCCGAAAACATGGGCTGCTGCGGCGCGCTGGTGCATCATATGGGCCTTGAAGAACAAAGCCATCAGGCGGCCAAGCGCAACATCGCCGCCTGGGAACAGGCCGAACAGAAGCACGGCAGCATCGACGCCGTGGTCATCAATGCGTCGGGCTGCGGCACCACGGTCAAGGATTACGGCTGGATGCTCAGGAACGATACGGAGTGGGCAGCGCGGGCCAAGGAGATCTCGGAAAAAACCAAAGACATTACGGAAGTCCTGTTGCAACTCGGTCTGAGCGGCCTCACCGATGCGCCGCGACCGAAACTCGCCTATCATTCCGCATGCTCGATGCAGCACGGTCAGCAATTGAAGACGGAACCAGTGCAGTTGTTGCAGGCGGCCGGGTTCACGGTCTCGCAGCCGGCTGAATCGCATCTCTGCTGCGGTTCCGCCGGGACCTACAACATCATGCAGCCGGAATGGGCGAGCGAGCTTCGCGACCGTAAGGCCGGCAATATCCGGGTCCTCAAGGTCGATTGCGTGGCGACCGGCAATATCGGCTGCCTGACGCAGATCGCCGCCGGCATGGGCGAGAATGACGATCCGCCGGTGGTGCACACGGTCGAGTTGCTCGACTGGGTCTCGGGCGGGCCGAAGCCTGTCGGGCTGAAGGATTTTTGAGGGGGCGCTGACGGGGGCTTGTTCCGCCCCCGGACATCCCCATATCAAAGGTATGCGAAAGTATCTGACTGTCCTGATTACGGGCCTGATTACGGGGATTTTGCTGCTTTCCGGTGCCGCAGAGGCGGACCAGAACAGCCCGCTGTTGCCGGCGCTGTTCGACAAACTCAACAAGGAAACAAGACCCGACCGGGTTTTCGCGATTGAAGGTGAAATCTGGCACCTCTGGGCGCAGTCCGACAATCCGAAAGCCCGTGAACCGCTGGCCAGAGGCATCGCGGCGCTGAATGACGGTGAAATTCGCGATGCCTACGGGTATTTCAGGGACGTCACCAGTGCTGCCCCGGATTTTGCCGAAGGTTGGAACAAGCTGGCGACGGTCGATTATCTGCTCGGTGAGTTGGAGGCATCGGTTCAGGAAATACAGAAGACCCTGACGCTGGAGCCGCGGCATTTCGGGGCGCTTTCCGGGTTGTCGCTGATCTACGAAGCGACCGGACAGCCCGCTCAGGCGCTGGATGTGCTCAATCAGGTCAAGGAAATCTATCCGGCCATGCCAGGCATCGATCAGCGCATGCAGATGCTGAACGATGCGATTGCGGCCAAGAAAATCTGAACGTACGGATCACCGAGGCGGCATATCACCGGCCTCGGCGCGTGACTTCTCGCGCTTCACCTTGTCATCCCTGAGAAAGCCCAGCATCCGCAAGGCTCCGGCAAAGATGAATGCGGCCATACCAAGCAGGGCCGTCAGCATCAGAAAGCCGCTGTCGGGCGGTGTCTTGCCAGGCAGAATCAGCGGATACAGGTAATGCAGGCCAACGAATGCCAGTGGCCAGAGCACGGCTGCGATCAAATAAAGCATAATTGCAGACTATCATGTCATCCGGCTTTGCGGAATCCCCGACGACACCTTAAATTGCTCAGCTTGCGGCTATACCGAGGAGGCCATCTGATGATCACTGCTGAAAAAAGCCGTTTTGACGACGCATTGCTGGGCGTGCTGCGCCAGATCGTCGGCGATCGTGTGAGCACGGTGGCGGCCGTACTGCATCAGCATGGCAAGGACGAGTCCTTTCATCCCTCGATGCCGCCCGATGCCGTCGTTTTCGCCCGCTCCACCGACGAGGTTGCCCGTGTCGTCACGGCCTGTGCGTCGCGCGGCGTGCCGATCATACCGTTTGGTACCGGCACTTCGCTGGAAGGTCATGTGGCGGCGCTGAAGGGCGGTGTCTGCATCGATGTTTCACAAATGAATGCCGTGCTGGCGGTCAACGCCGAGGATCTGGACTGCCGCGTGCAGCCCGGCGTCACCCGCAAGCAACTGAACGAATACCTCCGCGATACCGGATTGTTTTTCCCGATTGATCCCGGTGCCGATGCCTCGCTTGGCGGCATGACGGCGACGCGGGCATCCGGTACCAATGCGGTGCGCTATGGCACGATGCGCGAAAATGTTCTGTCGCTGGAAGTGGTGATGGCCGACGGACGGATCATCCGCACCGCCAGACGCTCGAAGAAATCCGCCGCCGGGTATGACCTGACGCGGCTGTTCATCGGTTCCGAAGGCACGCTCGGCATCATTACCGAAGTGACCGTCAAGCTTTACGGCATTCCCGAAGCGATGTTGTCGGCGGTGTGTGCGTTCCCGGATATGGAAAGCGCCGTCAACACCGTGATCCTGACCATCCAGTCGGGCATTCCGGTGGCCCGGATCGAACTGCTCGATGCCGTGCAGCTGGATGCCTGCAACCGCTATTCCGGTCTTGATTACCCGCTCGCACCGACCTTGTTTTTTGAATTCCACGGCTCCGAAAAAGGCGTCGTCGAACAGGTCGAGCAGGTTGAGGCGATTGCCGGCGAGTTCGGCGCGTCGGCGTTCAATTGGGCGAGCCGGGCGGAAGACCGCTCGAAGCTCTGGCAGGCACGCCACGATGCCTATTATGCCGCTCTTGCCCTCAGGCCCGGCTCCAAGGGTATTGCCACGGATGTCTGCGTGCCGATTTCCAGACTTGCCGATTGCATTCTGCAAACCCAGGCGGACATCGCCGAAAGCGGTCTGATTGCGCCGATCGTCGGTCACGTCGGTGACGGCAATTTCCATCTGGTGATTGTCATCAACCCCGATGATGCGGACGAAATGGCCCGCGCCGAAGCGCTCAACGAGCGTATGGTCTTGCGGGCACTGGCGATGGACGGCACCTGTACCGGCGAACATGGCGTCGGCTACGGCAAGATCGGTTTTCTTGAATCCGAACATGGCGAGGCACTGTCGGTGATGCGCGATATCAAGCGCGCGCTGGATCCCGGCAATATCATGAATCCCGGTAAGATTCTCCGTATGTAGGACCGTTGCAATGCTCGAACCCAGAACACTTTTACGCCAGCTTGCCGACGCGGCCATTCAGGCCGCCGAGGCGCGTATCCGCGTCCCCGCCGTATTGCCCGAGGCCCCGGCCAGGGCAATCGTCGTCGGTGCCGGCAAGGCGTCGGCTGCGATGGCCAAAGCGCTCGAGGATGCCTGGCCGAATACCGAGCTCAGCGGCATCGTCGTGACACGCTATGGCTATGAGGTGGCGTGCGAGCGCATCGAAATCATCGGCGCCGCGCATCCGGTGCCGGATGCCAAGGGCCGGGAAGCGGCCGCGCGGATTCTGCAACTGGCGGAATCAGCAGGAAAAGACGATCTGGTGGTGGCACTGATGTCGGGGGGCGGCTCGGCCTTGCTGACCGCACCGGCCGAGGGGATCACCTTTGAAGAGAAGCAGGAAGTCAATCGTCTGCTGTTGCGATCCGGTGCCGACATCGGCGAGATGAACACGCTCAGGAAACATATCTCGGCGATCAAGGGTGGTCGTCTGGCAGCGGCGGCCTATCCGGCGCGGGTCTTCAGCATTCTGATATCCGACGTGCCCGGGGATGATCCGGCGGTGATCGGCTCCGGCCCGACGGTGCCCGATCCGACGACGTTTGCCGACGCGCGGGCGGTTGTCAGAAAGTATAACCTCGATATTCCCGAAAGCGTGCGCCGTCACCTTGAAGCGGCAGCGGATGAAACGCCGAAGCCGGGTTCGAAGATTTTTGCCGGCAGTGATCTGGTGTTCGCCGCGAAGCCGGATAAAAGCATCGCCGCGGCGGCCGAGGTTGCCCGCATGGCCGGCATTTCGGTGATCGATCTTGGCGACCGGGTCGAGGGTGAAGCCCGCGACGTCGGTGCTGCACATGCCGAAATTGCGCTGGCCTGCCGTGATGGCCGGGGTCCGGCAACGACCCCTTGCGTGATCCTGTCGGGGGGTGAAACCACGGTGACGATGCGGGGCCAGGGGCGCGGCGGGCGCAATACGGAATATCTGCTGGGCGTTGCCGAACGGCTCGGCGCGGCCGAGGGCATATACGCGGTGGCCTGTGATACCGACGGCGTCGACGGCAGCGAAGACAATGCCGGCGCTTTTATTGATCCGACCACCATCATGCGGGCCTGGGCGTCCGGGCTATCGGTGCCGCAGGCGCTGGAAAACAACGATGCGTACTCGCTGTTTGAAAATATCGGCGATTTGCTGGTTACCGGGCCGACATTCACCAACGTAAATGACTTTCGGGCCGTGCTGGTAACCTGACGGCAATCCCGGGGCAGGGTTTTATTTACTGTCGGATTGCCGAAAAAGCCCGGATAGATTAGGATAAGACACTCAAAAATGGGCATTATGCCCTGAATTTGAGGCCTGCCGTGGAATGGAGCTGACCCCTTGAAGAAAATACTTTTGATCCTGGGCAGCCTGATCGCCTTATGTGTGGTCGCTGTCCTGATCGTCCCCAATTTCATTGATTGGAATGCCTACAAACCACAGATAACCGATCAGGTCCGCAAGCTGACCGGTCGCGAGCTGGTGATCGCCGGCGACATCAACTTCAAGGTTCTGCCGACCCCAGTGCTGATCGCCGAAAAGGTGTTGCTCAGCAGCATCGACGGTGCGCAGTCACCGGATTTTGTCGCCTTGCGTTCGGTCGAGGTGCGGATCGCGCTGGCGCCGCTGCTTGGCGCAAATCTCAAGATCGAAACCGTGCGTCTGGTCGAGCCGCAGATATCCCTGGAAGTGCTGGCGGATGGCCGCAGCAGCTGGACACTGTCGCTGCCGAAAACGCCGAATGCGGAAGAAGCCGCCGCCGCAGGACAGGCGGGCGCCGCCAATGCACCGGAAGCGTCGGCGGGGCCGGCGATTTCGCTCGGTAATTTTGAAATCGTCAGTGGTTCGGTGGTCTACACGGACGCGGCTTCCGGGACCAGGGAACAAATCAACGACATCAATCTTTCGGTTGCCGCAGTTTCTTTAAGCACCGGACCCTACCGGGCATCCGGGTCACTGGTTGCGCGCGGATTGCGGCTTGGCATCAAGGCCGACGTCGGGACGATTGTCGGCGGGCGGACATTTCCGCTCAATCTCGATTTCCTGATCGGTGGCGACAGCGCCAAGATCTCGCTGGCCGGTACCGTGCTGGGCTTGAACGATGCGCCACGCTTCCGCGGCACATTGAATGTCGACAGCGCCAATATCGGCCGGGTTGTCGGTGCGCTTGCCAATGGTGCGGAGTTGCCGGCTCCGCTCAGTCAGGCGCTGACGTTATCCGGCAAGCTGGATGCATCCCAGACAAGCCTGTCACTGGACGATCTGCAGCTTGATTTCGGCGGCGCCAAGGGGACCGGAAAAATTGCCGGGGACTTTGGCGGTGCGCCGAAGCTGACCGCGACACTGACTATCGACAAGGTCGACGCCGATCCGTGGCTGGTTGAAAAAGCGGAGGCACCTGTTGCCGCGCCGGCAAAAACCGCCGCGCCCGCTCAGTCATCGGCGGCCGCTGCCAAACCGGCCACCAAGGATGCAGGGTTTGCCTTGCCCGGCGGGATCACGGCATCGCTGATGGTCAAGGTTGGCGAAATTTCCCTGAAAGGGGACAAAATCAAAAACGCCGTTCTGAACGCCGAACTGGCCAACGCCGAGCTGGTGCTGAACCAGTTTTCGATACAGGGACCGGGCGGCAGTGATCTGGCGGTGTTCGGCTTCCTCAGTGCCAAGAACGGCAAGCCGAGTTTCGACGGACAGGTGCAGGCCAAGGTGCAGCAGCCCCGAACCCTGATGAAATGGGCCGGCGTCGACAGTACGGCGCTCAAACCCGGTATGCCCGCCTCGCTGAGCCTGAATATCGAAGCGACAGCGACGCCGGAAGCAGTTTCGGTGCGCAAGCTGGTTCTGGGCGTTGATAAAACCACGATTAACGGTGCCGCCAACATTGCGCTTCGCGATCGTATCGGCATCGGGGCTTCGGTGGCGGTCGATCAGCTTGATCTGGATGCCTATCTGGCGGATGCCGGCAAAGCACCGGCAAAGACATCGACACCGGCCGGTCAACCGGCCCCTGCCGGCACGACGGCACCCGATGCGGCAACGGGCGGCATGTTCGATGCGCTGAAACCGCTGACGGCATTTGATGCCAACCTGCGGGCCAACATCGGCATGCTCAAGACGGCTGGCGTTCCGATGAAGGACATCGCGCTTGAAATCGGTCTGGTGCAGGGCAATCTGACGATCAAGAAACTGAGCGTTGGCGACGCGCTGTCCGCCAGCGTCAATGTATCTGGCAGCCTTACAGGACTTGGCGGCACCCCCACCGCAAAGGCGCTGGCGATCCGCTCTGACGTGCGCGATCCCGCCAAACTGGCGGCCTTCCAGGGGTTCGAGTTGCCAATCCCGGCCAAGACCCTCGGCCCGATCAGTTTTGCGACGGATATCAACGGTCAGCTGACGGCGCCTTCGATGAAAACCACCATCAAGGCGATGGCGGCAACGGTCAACGTTGACGGCAACCTGCAGCCGTTCGATCTGCTCAATATGTTCGATCTCGCGGTCAGGCTCAGACACCCCGATACGGCGGGGCTGATGAACAAGCTCGGGGCGATTTATCATCCGGCCGGGGCCATCGGCGGACTGGATGTGGCAACGACCATCAAGGGCGGGATCAACGCATTCAAGTTTTCAGGTCTGGCGGCCGTCATCGGCGATGCGAAAATCAACGGTGAAGGCAACGTTCAGCTGGCCGGCGCGCGACCGAAGATCACGACCTCGCTGAGCACCGGGACGATCGTCGTCGATCCGTTCCTGCCGGCGAAAAAGGCGGCTTCGCTCGATGACGGTCAAGCGGCCCGCATGATCCCGGCCCGCTTCCTTGTTCCCGAAGGCGGCACGGTTGATTTCAAGCATCTGATCGCCACGGTGGCGGAACGCTGGTCGAGCACACCTTTCGATATGTCGGCGCTGACAATGGTCGATGCCGATATCACGGTGGCGTCGCCGCGCATCTCCTTCCACGAATACAATCTTGATGGCGCCAGACTGCTGAGTAGCCTCGATAACGGCCTGCTCAAGGTCAACGAATTTTCCGGCAAGGTCTTCGGCGGTGCCGTGATGTCGTCGGCCAGCGTCAATGCTGCTGCCAAGCAGCCGGCACTGGCCGGTGTCTTTACGCTCGGCAATATGGATATCGGTGCAGCGTCAAAGGCCGCCGGGATTGCCGGCACCACCGGCACCCTGACCAGCCGTATCGATGTCGCCACCACCGGCAAAAGCATTGCCGACTGGGTGCGTGCGCTCGACGGCAAGGGGGCGATCGAGGTCAAAGGCATCAAGGGGCAAACGTCGATGAACGATCTGCCGGTGATCGGGCTGGCGCTGGGGCCGCTGATGCAGATCTTCGAGGTGCTGAATTCGGGACTCGGTTCGCTGATCGGTGCCGGCGGCAAGACCAAGCTGGGCGAGACCGACGTCACCTCAAGCTTCACCATTGCCAATGGCATCATCAATACCAAGGACACCAGGATCCTTTCGAATATCTATCAGGGCGACATTGCCGGCGACATCAACCTGCCGCTCTGGAGCATGAATGTCGGCGGCACGGTGGCTGTCGATCAGGGCCTGCTGGGCGCAGTTCTTGCCAATGTTGCCAAAATACCCTCCAAGATCCCGTTCCAGGTGACCGGTGACATCGACAAGCCGAACGTCAAGATCCAGTCATTCTCGGGTGCCGGTAGTGCCGGCGGCAACGGCATCGCCGTTCCGGGTCTTGAAAAGCTCGAGAAGAAAATTCCGGGCGTCGGCAATCTGCTGCAGGGCATCCTCGGCGGTGGCAGCTCAACGCAGCAAACCGCCCCGGCACCGCAAACCGGCACGACCCCTCCGGCGCAGCAGCAGCCTCAGCCGCAGCAACAACAGCAACAACAACAGCAACAAATCAATCCGGCGGATCTGCTGAAGAAACTGTTCAAGTAGGAACGGCGTTGTCCAGAACGAACACGCGGAGCGCGCTCGACAGATTGCCGGTGCGGGTCGCGTCAACGTCCCTGATCAGGGCGCTGATGCTGACGCTGCGGGCTTTGGCGATGGCGGCAAGGCGCTGCCAGAAAGCATCTTCCATCGACACACTGGTAGCATGTCCGGCGATATTGACGGAGCGTTTGCGGATCCGTGTCGGGTCGTCCGTCGTCATCAGGCGGGCGGGAAGGTAACTTCGATTTTAAGCCCGAACGGTGCCGTAAAGAACACCTGCCGGTCGCCGGTGCCGGGAATGACGCGGATTTCGTATTGCAGCGCATGCGACTGCAACCGGTCTTCAAAGGCTTCCAGGCCCTCGCTTCTGAAGGCGACATGATCAATCGGACCGGTGCCGCCGGCGTCCGGTGCGCGCTCGACCAGATGCACGATGGCCGGGCGGTCGGCATCGCCGTAAAGCCAGGCACCATTGAACGCGAAGTTGGGGCGAAATCCGGTCTTGAGGCCGACCACATCAATGAAGAATGCGGCGGTTTCGGCCAGCCTGTCGGTGACGACGTTGATATGATCGAGTTTCATGGTTGTCTCCCTGTCCGGCGAATTCTACGCGCTTGAGGGCGGCAAGCCAATACAGACAGGGCGTCGTCCTGAACTTGATTCAGGACCCATAAAACAGTCTGCACAATCACGGCTTTTGTGCATGGACCCTGAATCAAGTTCAGGGTGACGACCGAAATTATTGCAGATTATGCATAAACTTGGCGATGGCGGTGACCGCGTCGGTCATGTTGCCGTCTTCGGTGAAGCCGGATTTCTTGCGCGGTTTGAGGCCGTGATCGCCGTCCGGCGACCAGTGTACGGCGATGGCCTTTGACAGGCCGAAGCCCGGCACTTCATCGCGCGTGCCGAACGGGTCGCGGTCGCCCTGACAGATCAGGGTCGGTGTTCTGAGCGTCGCCAGATGTTCGGTGCGCAGCTTGTCGGGACGTCCCGGCGGGTGAAACGGATAGCCGAGACAAACCAGCCCCCGCACCCGGGCCTCGTCGGCGACCATGCTGGCGATCCGTCCGCCCATCGACTTGCCGCCGATCACGAGGCGTTCCGGACCGAGATCGCCGATCACGTCCAGCCACGTCTGCACAAGCACCCTGGCCGGGTTTGGCGGTTTCTTTTTGCCGGTCGCGCGGCGTTCCGCCATGTAGGGAAATTCGAAGCGCACCACGCGAAAGCCGCTTGCGACAATCCTTGCGGTGATGGCGTTCATCCAGTCTGAGTCCATCGGCGCCCCGGCGCCGTGCGCCAAAGCCAGCGTCAGCGGCGCATCGTTTGGGCCGTCCTGTATATAATCAGGCAGCACTACAGCCGCCCGCCACCGATGCGGATGTTGGCACCGGCGATGTAGCTGGCCTTGTCGGACAGCAGGAACGCGATCGCTTCGGCGATCTCCTCCGGCTCGGCGACCCGGCCCATGGGGATTTTGCTGGCCTGTGCGGCGATCCGGTCGGCCCCCGGCATGTCGGTCCGGGTCATGCCCGGGGCGACGACGTTGACGCGGATGCCCTCGGCGGCGACTTCCTGGGCGAGGCCGATGGAGAACGAATTCAGCGCCCCCTTCGAGGTCGCATATAATACGCCGATGCCCGGATTGCCGAGGTTGGCGGAGCCGCTCGAGACATTGACGATGGCGCCGCCCTTGCCGCCGTGACTGGTCGACATGCGCCTGATCGCTTCGCGGGCGCATATGATGCAGCCCATGACGTTGGTGTTCAGCAGCTTCTGGATTTCATCCGGGGTCAAAGCCTCGACCCGTTTGCGGTTACCGTTGATGCCGGCGTTGTTGACCAGCCCGGTAATCGGGCCGAGCTGTTTTTCCGTCGTCTCGAACATGGCGACGATGTCGGCCTCGCTGGCCATGTCGGCCCTGACCGCAATCGCCCGTCCGCCGGCCGCCTCGATCTCGGCGACCACGGCGTTGGCGGCGTCGGCGTTGGATACATAATTGACGCAGACGGCATGTCCTTCGGATGCCAGCAGCTTCGATGTGGCGGCACCAATGCCGCGCGAGCCGCCGGTGACGATGGTAACGTTTGTCATGGTCTGTTCCTTATTCAGTCGGCGAAGTCGGGTTCTTCGCGGGCGAGAATGCGTTTGATACTTTCCAGATGCTTGTAGGCGCTTTCGCGGTCGCCGACGCGCATCTGTTCGGCAGTCTTGGCGGCAATTGCGGGGTCGACAGGTTTCAGGGCGCGACCGGTGCTCATCGCCTTCATCTGCACTTCCGACGCGCGCTCAAGATAATACAGATCGTCCCACGCTTCGGCGATGGACGGGCCGGTGACCATGACGCCGTGGTTCTTCATGAAGGCGATGTCGTTGTCGCCGATGGCAGCGGCGATGCGGTCGCCCTCGTCGGTATCCAGCGCCAGTCCGTTGTAATTTTCGTCCACCGCCGTGCGGCCATAGAACTTGAGAGCCGATTGTCCGGCCCACACCAGTGGCTCACCCTCGAGCATGGCCAGCGCCGTCGCATGCGGCATGTGGGTGTGAAAGGCGGCGCGGGACTTGGCGCGGTGCATGTGCAGACGCGCATGAATGTAAAACGCGGTCGCTTCCGGCATGCCGTCACCGTCGACGACGTTGCCGTGAAAATCGCAGATCAGCAGGGAAGACGCGGTGATTTCACTGAACGACAGGCCGTACGGATTGACCAGAAACAGATCGTCGCGACCGGGCACCATGAAGGAAAAGTGATTGCAGATGCCTTCCGAATAACCGAGCCGCGCCGCCATCCGGAAGCATGCCGCCAGATCGATGCGCGCCTGCCGCACCGCGTCTTCATCAAGGGTGCTGTTGAGCAGCGCAGCACCGCCATCACGGCCCGGGGTCAATACATGCGCCATCGATTATGCCTTTCTGCCGACCATCGTTTCCGGTCGCACCAGTTTATCGAAAGTCGTTTCATCAAGATAGCCCAGCGCCAGCGTGGCTTGCTTGAGGGTGGTGCCTTCCTTGTGCGCCTTCTTGGCGATCTCGGCGGCTTTGTCGTAACCGATTTCAGGGGGCAGCGCCGTCACCAGCATCAGCGACCGGTCGGTCAGTTCCTTGAGGCGTGCTTCGTCGGCTTCGATGCCGTCGACGCAGCGCAGACGGAAACTGTCGATGGCGTCGGCGAGCAGCCGGATGCCGCGCAGACAGGCGGCGGCGATCACCGGCTTGAACACGTTCAGTTGCAGATGGCCATGCGAGGCGGCGACGGAAACGGTGGTGTGATGGCCCATCACCTGGGCGCAGACCTGGGTCAGGGCTTCAGCCTGGGTCGGATTGACCTTGCCCGGCATAATCGAGGAACCCGGTTCGTTGGCCGGCAAGATCAGCTCGCCAAGGCCGGAACGCGGGCCGGAGCCGAGCAGGCGGATATCGTTGGCGATCTTCATGTTGGAGACGGCGATGGTGTTGAGCTTGCCGGACAGGTTGACCAGCGCATCTTCGCTGGCCAGCGCATAGAACTTGTTGGGGCAGGTACGGAACGGCAGGCCGGTGATCGACGAAACCTCTTCGCAGAACAGGGTATCGAAGCCTTCCGGCGCATTCAGCCCGGTACCGACGGCGGTGCCGCCCTGCGCCAGTTCGTAAATCTGGTTGAGCGATTTTTTAAGCCGCTCGATATTTTCCGTGGTCATGTGCACATAGGCGGAAAATTCCTGACCCAGCGTCATCGGCGTCGCGTCCTGCAGATGCGTGCGGCCGATCTTGACCATGTCCTTGAAGGCTTCGGCCTTGACGGCGAGGCTTTTCGCCAGACTGTCCAGCGCCGGCATCAGGCGTTCGGTGGTTTCCAGCGCCAGCGCGATGTGCATGGCGGTCGGAAAGCTGTCGTTCGACGACTGCGAGGCGTTGACGTGGTCGTTCGGATGAACCGGCGATTTCGAGCCGATGACCCCGCCCATCATTTCGATGGCGCGGTTGGAAATGACCTCGTTCAAATTCATGTTGGTCTGGGTGCCGGACCCGGTCTGCCAGATGACCAGCGGAAACTGCTCATCAAGTGCACCGTCGGACACTTCTGCGGCAGCGCCCGTGATGGCGGTGCCGATCTTTTCGTCGAGCACGCCAAGCGCCATGTTGGCGCGGGCGGCGGCTTCCTTCTGGATGGCAAAGGCGTGGATCAGTTCGACCGGCAACCGCTCGCGCTCGTCGCCGATCGGGAAATTGCGACGCGACCGCTCGGTCTGCGCACCCCAGTATTTGTCGGCCGGGACCTCGATGTTGCCGCTACTGTCGGACTCGATGCGGAATTCGGTCATGTTTTCTCGCCTTTTTATAGGTTCCCTTGATGCATCGCTGTCACGGCGGCAGGAACGAAGTGCTTTATATGTAAGTATGCGTCACTGTGAATTTAATTCAGGGTCCATGGATACACACTCATAAAATGCAGAAACTTCATGGATCCTGATTCAAGTTCAGGATGACGGTTGTTTTGCTTGCCGTATCGCTTTGAGCGCCGGACCGACTATGCGCTCAGATGCTGATAGAGAATGTTGCTGCCGACAGCGATCAGGATCAGACCGCCGGCGATTTCAGCCTGGGCCCCGGCGGCATTGCTGACCCTGCAACCAAGATGCACACCGATCCATGAGGTCGCAAACGTAATGATACCGGTGGCGATGATCAGTTCCCACATGCTTTCATCGACCAGCGCATAGCCGAAGCCGACAGCCAGCGCGTCAATGCTCGTGGCAAAGGCGGTGAAGATCAGGGCGACCAGTCGCAGCGCCCGGCGATCCTTTTGGACCTCGGGTTCGGACAGGCCGGAAATGCCTTCCAATGCAGTCTTGCCGCCAATTAACAGCAGGATCGTAAAAGCAATCCAGTGATCCCAGGCGGCGATATAATCGCGGGTCTCGGCACCAATCTGCCAGCCGATGAACGGCATCATGGCCTGGGTGACGCCGAACAGAAGCGCGATCATCAGGGCATATCGGGCGACGTTGCGGGTCAGCATGCAGCCGCGCACCAGCGAGGCGGCAAAAGAATCAGCGGCCAGCCCGGTGGCGATGGCAAGGATGGTGAACGGCGTCATGCTTTAATATCTTCTTACGGGTCTCGTTAAAGGCGCGTCGCGCAGGACTGACACGCATTATATAAATGCGTTCGTGACCCTGAATTTAATTCAGGGTCCATGGATACACACTCATAAAATGCAGAAACTTCATGGATCCTGATTCAAGTTCAGGATGACGTGCAGGTTCTTGCATGACTGGGTTCCCGCTTGCGCGGGAATGCCGGTTTATTTCAGTGCTTACTCGGCCGCCGCCGGGGTAACCGGGCTTTCCTTGGCGACCTTGCTGCGGCTTTTGGTCGGAAACAGGTTGTCGAGATAAAGATACACAACCGGTGTCAGGTAAAGAGTGATGATCTGCGAAACCAACAGCCCGCCGACAACCGTCAGGCCAAGCGGTGCACGGGCTTCACCGCCCTGACCGAAACCGATGGCAATCGGCAGGCTGCCCATCAGCGCCGCCATGGTGGTCATCATGATCGGACGGAAGCGGGTCAGGCAGGCCTGATAGATCGCTTCTTCCGGCGGCAGATGGTCGACACGCTGCGCATTGAGCGCAAAGTCGATCATCATGATGGCGTTTTTCTTGACGATGCCGACCAGCATGATGATGCCGACGAAGCCGTACAACGTCAGCGGCAGGCCGAACACCATCAGCGCCAGCAGGGCACCGACGCCGGCCGCCGGCAACCCGGAAAGGATCGTCAGCGGGTGGATGAAGCTTTCATAGAGAATGCCGAGCACAATATAGACGACAAGCACGGCCATCGTCAGCAACAGACCCATGCCGGCCAGCGATTGCTGGAACACCTGTGCGGTGCCTTCGAAGCTGGTGGTCAGGGTTGCCGGCACCTGAATTTCGCGTTCCATCGCATGGACCCGATCGATGGCGGTGCCAAGCGACACTTCGGGAGCCAGGTTGAAGGAAATCGTCACCGCCGGAATTTGTCCCTGGTGGCTGATCTTCAGCGGCGAAACGCTTCGGGTGACCATGGTCAGGGCATTCAGCGGGACCAGCTGGCCGCCCGGTGCGCGGACATACAGTTTGGAAAGCGCATCCGCATTGCGCTGGAACTCAGGCGCGACTTCGAGAATCACCGAATACTGGTTCGATGCGGTGTAGATGGTCGATACCTTGCGCCCGCCGAAGGCACTGGCCAGCACGGCTTCGATTTCCTCGGCCTTGATGCCCATGATGCCGGCGCGGTCGCGGTCGATGTTGACGACCAGTGTCGGGCTGGTGATGCTGAGGTCGGTTGTCACGTCCTGGAAGCCCGGCAACTTTGCCATTTCCTCGGCAATCGCCTCAGACCATTTGTAGAGCGATTCCAGATCGATATCCTGCACCGTGTACTGGTATTCGGCATTTGACGAGCGGCCGCCGACACGGATCGCCGGCGGGTTGCGGACGAAGGTCTTGAGACCGGCGACGGTATTCAGTTTTTTGCGCAGCTTCTGGACAACGGTGTTGATGTCCTGATCGGGGCGTTCGCCGCGGGGTTTGAGACGCAGGAAGACGAGGCCGTTGTTGGAGGTCAGGCGGCTGCCGGCAGCGCCGACCCGTGACATCGACGCGGCGACGTTGGGGTCCTTGGTGACGATATCGGCAACGTTCTTCTGATAGCGCGACATCGCCTCAAACGAGACGTCCTGTCCGCCTTCGGTATAAATGATCAGACGGCCGGAATCTTCCGCCGGCAGAAAGTCCTTCTGAATTGTTGAGTAGAGATGCCACGTGCCGACGAGCGTGGCGACGAACACCACCAGCACAAAGGGCCGGTGGCGCAGGCACCATCTCAGGGTGACGTCGTAACCGCCGAGCATGGCGTCAAAGCCGCGTCCGATCATCGCCAGCACGCGGTTCTGTTTCTCGCCATGGCTGTCGGAAATCCAGCGGCTGCACATCATCGGTGTCAGCATCAGCGAGACGACACCGGAAACGACGATGGTGACGCCGATGGTCAGCGCGAATTCATGCAGCAGGCGGCCGATCATGCCGCCCATGAACATCACCGGAATGAACACGGCGACCAGCGAGATCGTCATCGACAAAATCGTGAAGCCGATTTCGCGCGAGCCCTTGAGCGCCGCCTGCATGGCGCTCAGGCCCTTTTCCTTGTGGCGCATGATGTTTTCAAGCATGACAATGGCGTCATCGACGACGAAGCCGACCGATAGCGTCAGTGCCATCAGGCTCAGGTTGTTGAGGCTGAAGCCCATCAGATACATGACGGAGAAGGTGCCGATCACGGAAATCGGCAGCGCCACGCTGGCGATCAGGGTCGCCGCCACGTTGCGCAGGAAGATGAAGATCACCATGACCACCAGCGCCGCCGCCAGCACCAGCGTGAACTGCACGTCGATGATCGATTCCTTGATCGAGTGGGCGCGGTCGTACATCACCGCCAGATTGATCGATTCCGGCAGCTGCGAGCGGAACGTCGGCAGCATCTGGTTGATTTTCTCGACGATGTCGACGGTGTTCGAGCCCGGCTGACGATAAACAGCCAGCATGATCCCCTGACGGTCGCCGAAGTTGGTGGAGAGACGGATCGATTCAACGCTGTCGACAGCGGTGCCGATTTCCTTGACGCGAACCGGTGCCCCATTGCGGTAGGCGACGATCAGCTGGCTGTAGGCGTTGGCATCGCTCATCTTGCCGGTGGTCTTCAGCGATATCACGCGGTCGGTGCCGTTCAGAGAACCGGTCGGCTGGTTGGAGTTGCCGCCCCGGATCGCCTTTTCAACTTCGGAGATGGAGATGTTGCGGGTCGCCAGGGCATCGGGATCGACCTGCACGCGGACGGCGTATTTCTGCTGTCCCCAGATCTGAATCTGCGCGACGCCGTCGATCATCGACAGCCGCTGCGCCAGCATGGTTTCGGCAAATTCGTCGACGGTTGAGACCGGCAGGGTGTCGGAACTCATGCCGATGTAGAAAATGGCGAAGTCGGCCGGGTTGATCTTGCGGAACGAAGGTGGCTCGGTCATGTCGTCGGGCAGCCGGCGCATCGCCGTCGAAATCGCCGACTGCACATCAAGGGCAGCGGAATCGATATCGCGGCCAAGCTCGAATTCAAGGGTGATGCGGGTCGAACCCTCGGCGCTTTCCGACGTCATCGCCTGCATGCCGGCGATGCTTGAGAACTGGTTTTCCAATGTCGTCGCAACGCTTGAGGCCATGGTCTCGGCACTGGCCCCGGACAGACTGGCGGAAACCTGGATCGTCGGATAATCGACGTTCGGCAATTCGCTGACCGGCAGCGAGCGGTAGGAGACAAGACCGAACAAAACAAGTCCCATCATGACGAGGGTGGTCATGACCGGTCGGCGTATGCACACCTCTGAGATGTTCATGATTATTGTGTCGCTTTCTTTTTAGCTTTTGTCCCCGCCTCTTCCGTGCCGGCGGTAGGCTTGCCTGCGTCTGTTCCTTCGGCAGTCTTTTCCGGCTTTTTGTCGGTTTTGCTGCCGTCACCCTTGAAGCTGACCTTGGCACCCTTGAACAGGCGCAGCTGGCCATCGGTGACAATGATGTCGCCGGGTTTCAGATCGTCGCCGACGACGGTAAAGCCGTCAACCGACGGGCCCGGATGGACGTCTTTCGGTTCGGCCTTCAGATCGGCGTTGATGATAAATACGTACGAACCTTTCTGGCTGCTTTGGATGGCGCGTTCCGGCACCACCACGGCGTCCTTCAGGGAGTCCATTTCGATAACGATGCGGACGAACTGACCCGGCGTCAGATGGCCTTCCGGGTTGTCGAATGAGGCTTTCAGCTGAATCGTTCCGGTCTGCGTGTCGACGGCGTTGTTGACGAACACCACTTCGCCCCGGGCCGGCGCCAGCTTGCTGTCAGGCACGGTCGCTTCGACGGACAGCGTGCCTTCGGTCATGCGCTTCTTGATTTCCACCAGATGACGTTCCGGCACCGAGAACGAGGCCAGAATCGGATCGGTTTCGTTGATCACCACCAACGGCTGCGGATCGTTGGCCTTGACCAGGTTGCCGGCGTCGACCAGCACGCTGCCGGTGCGGCCGGTAATCGGTGCGCGGATGGTGGCAAATTCAAGATCAAGCTTGGCCAGATCGACGGCCGCCAGATCGGCGCGCAGCGTCGCGGTAAAGCCGTTCATGGCGGCGCGCGCTTCTTCGTATTTCTGCTGCGACGAGAAGCCCTTGCCGCTCAGCGACTGATAGCGCTCAAAATCGGATTTGGCCTTGTCGAGGGAGGTCTGGTCGCGTGCGAGGTTGGCTTCGGCCTGACGTAGTTTTGCCTGAAACGGGCGCGGGTCAATGCGAAACAGCGGCTCGCCCTTTTGGATCAGCTGGCCTTCCGAGAAGGCGGTTTCCATGATCTGGCCGTCGACGCGCGAGCGCACCGAGACCGAGGCGCGCGCCTGCGCGGTGCCGATGGTCGAGATGATGACCGGGATGGTTTTGTTGGTGACCTTGGCAACGAGTACCGGTGTTGCTGGCTTGCCGGCCTTCGCCGCCGGTTTTTCGGATGCTCCCTGCATCTGGTAGTAATAATAGCCCCCACCGCCAACTGCGATTAGGAGCGCAATAAGCACAACCCGACGAAACGATAATATTTTCATGAAATAGCGATTACCCAGCTCAAGAGGCGAACAACCGAACGGCTGGATACTAGTGCAAATTAATTTCAACTACGAGGCAATATTTGTCGCAAAATGTCGCAGTTGGATCAGATTTTCGTGAATGCAAGCTCCCGGAACGAACCTCTGGAAATATGTTACCCGTCATCCTGAACTTGATTCAGGATCCATGACGAACACTCCAAGAGGGTGTAGATGCACACTGGACCCTGAATCAAGTTCAGGGTGACGACGTTTTTGAGCCCGGTTTGATCAGCCCGCTTACTTGAACTCGGCGAAGAAGTCGTTGCCCTTGTCGTCAACGACGATGAACGCCGGGAAGTTCCGGATTTCGATTTTCCAGATCGCTTCCATGCCGAGTTCCGGATATTCCAGCAGCTCGACCTTGGTGATGCAGTCCTGCGCCAGACGCGCCGCCGGGCCGCCGATCGAGCCGAGATAGAAGCCGCCGTGCTTCTTGCAGGCGTCGGTCACGGCTTTTGATCTGTTGCCCTTGGCCAGCATGATCATCGAGCCGCCGGCAGCCTGGAACTGGTCGACATAGCTGTCCATGCGTCCGGCCGTGGTCGGACCGAACGATCCCGACGCGTAGCCTTCAGGCGTTTTTGCCGGACCGGCGTAATAGACCGGATGATCCTTGAAGTACTGCGGCATCTCTTCGCCGGCATCGAGCCGTTCCTTGATCTTGGCGTGGGCGATGTCGCGGGCGACGATCAGGGTGCCGGTCAGCGACACGCGGGTTTTCACCGGATGCTTTGAAAGCTCGGCCAGAACCTCTTTGGTCGGACGGCGCAGATCGATCTCGACGACATGGCCGCCGAGTGCCTCGGTGGTAATTTCCGGCAGGTACTTGGCCGGGTTGTGTTCAAGTTCCTCGAGGAACACGCCGTCACGGGTGATCTTGCCCTTGACCTGACGGTCGGCCGAACACGAGACGCCGATGCCGACCGGGCAGCTGGCGCCGTGCCGGGGCAGGCGGATGACGCGGACATCGTGGCAGAAGTACTTGCCGCCGAACTGGGCGCCGATGCCCATCTGCTGCGACATCTTGAGGATACGCTGTTCCCACTCGACGTCGCGGTAGGCCTGTCCGTTGATGCCGCCGTGCGTCGGCAGCCCGTCGAGATAGTGGCACGAGCCGAGCTTGACGGTCTTCAGGGTCAGTTCCGCCGAGGTGCCGCCGATGACGATCGACAGGTGATAGGGCGGACAGGCGGCGGTGCCGAGCGTGCGCATCTTTTCGTCGATGAAGCTGAGCAACCGGGCTTCGTTCAAAAGCGCCTTGGTTTCCTGATACAGGAATGTCTTGTTGGCCGAGCCGCCGCCCTTGGCGATGAACAGGAATTTGTAGGCATCGCCTTCGTCGGCATACAGATCAATCTGCGCCGGCAGGTTGTTGCCGGTGTTGACCTCGGCAAACATGTCGGTCGGCGAAACCTGCGAATAGCGCAGGTTGGTCTCGGTATAGGTCTTGAGCACGCCTTCGGAAATAGCCGCCTCGTCACCGCCGCCGGTCCAGATCTGCTGGCCCTTCTTGCCCATGACGATGGCGGTGCCGGTGTCCTGGCACATCGGCAGCACGCCGCCGGCCGAAATGTTGGCGTTCTTCAAAAGGTCAATGGCGACAAAGCGGTCGTTATCGGAGGCTTCCGGATCGTCGAGAATACTGCTGAGCTGCTGCAGGTGCGCCGGGCGCAGCAGGTGCGAGACGTCCTTGAAGGCCTCGAAGGTCAGAAGCTTGATGGCTTCCGGATCGACGGTGATGATTTCCCGGCCGCCGACGCTCGATACGCTGACATAGTCGCCGGTCAGCTTGCGATACGGGGTCTTGTCGGGTCCCAGCGGAAACATCGTGTGGTGTTGATAATCGCTCATGGCTTACTCACCGGTTTGCAGGGTGTGAACGGCTGACGGCACGGGGGTGTCGGGACCGGCGTGCCGAAAGGGGGTTATTTCTTTCTGAATGAATCAAGGGCGATGACTTCGCCGGATTTCTTTTCTGCCGGCTCGCCGGTGACTTCAGGGCCGGTGTCGTTCAACCGCGCCATCGGGTCGATGCCCAGTTCTTCCGGCGTCAGGTCGTCTTCCTCGTCGTCGTCTTCAAGATCGACGGATTTCAGTTGCAGCCCGAAGCTGACGGACGGGTCGGCAAACGACGAGATGGCGTCGAACGGAATTTGCAGCAGTTCCGGCCGGCCGCCGAAACGCAATTTGATGTTGAAGCCGTCATCGCCGACGCTTAAGGAATCGAACTGGTGCTGCACGACAATGGTCATTTCATCGGGGTATTCGGCGCGCAGCCAGTCGGCGATGTGCACATCGGCGTGGTCGGTCCGGAACGTAATGTAAAAATGGTGATCGCCCGGCAAGCCCTGTTCCTCAACAGTCGTCAGGGACCGCCGGATTACACTGCGGAGCGCGTCTTCGATCCACAAATCGTAACGCAGAATGTCGTCATCATCATCAACCATCCGGTTAATGTAGACGTAACGCCCCGCTGGTTAAAGCCAGAAAGCTGCTGCCCGGGCGCAAATCTGCACTTCGCGGAATTCGTCAAACCACCGGTGAACCATAGCCCCAGCTATACGGGATCGGGCCGGACAGGGCAATTTCGTCGCCGTCCTCAATGACGTAATCAAGATTGATCTGCTGGCCCAGCCGTTTGGTGACGTCGCGGCCGTTGGCCCAGACGATGAAAAGTGCGTGCTTGTCGATGCCCAGGATACGCACCAGATCTTCCAGCGTGTCGCCCGCGTTCATGGCGACGTCGCGCAGACGCGAACCGCCGTCCTGGGCCTTGATCGAATTGAACATTTTGGCACGGATGATGATCGGGATTTCGAGCGAATTGTGGCCGATGGCGCTTCGCTCTTCGATGTCTTGGGGGTGAACCTGGGTCATGACCATCTCCGTTGTTGAGTTGATCATCCCTAGCACCGTCCGGGGCAGGTTTCTTTGATCTTGATCAAGTTTGCAGCGGAATTTGTCCGGCCAATAAAGTGGGGGGCTTCTGTTGCCAGGTGCCCCCCGAACCCCGTAGTCGTTATGGCTGATTAAGCCGCGACTGCAAGTGCTTGATTATCGTTGGCACTTGTGAAAATGGCCCGGTAACGGCGGAACCATGCCGAGTGAAAACTAAACCTTTACCACGCGTGTCGATCCTGTTTCACCCCCATCAGCTTCTTCCGTTCAGGCTAATGCCCGCATCCGGGAGAACTTGGTGGAGGTGCCGGGTACCGCCCCCGGGTCCACAACGCTTATTCCGTAGAGCGTTTATCACCATAGCTGGAAAACCAGCACGCCTAATATGCGCTCAATGGTGAATTTTCGCAAGGGCCGGGGGCTACAGAGGCAACGTTTTAGCTTTATCCCCCCTCACCTGTCCTCTCCCTATCAGAGGGAGAGAGGACAGGTGAGGGGGCTTCTGAGGGGGCTTCAGTCAATACAGACAATTGCCAGCCCGCGCCGGTCCGCTAGAATGCCGCACAGGGGGAGAACGCCACTGTCCATTCTGACGACCGTCACCGACACCATAATCGCCGGTTTTGCCGCCAGGGCGCGCCCCGACAAGCGCGGCCTGCTGCTGGTCTCGTCAGGCGGGCTTGGCGACACGATCCTGTTTTCGCTGATGATCGAGCGTTTCATGGCGCTGGTACCGGCGGACGAGGATATCTATCTGGTGGTCCGCAGGGAAAGCCGCGCCGCCAGTTTTCTGTTTCCGGACCGGGTCCGGATGCTGCCGGTCGATTACCGGCGCTTTATCAAAAGCCCGACCTACAGGCTCGGCGTCTGCCGCCAGATCCGCGATATCGGCGTCCGGATCGCCATCAGCACCGATCATCTGCGGCTGCCGACCGTCGATGACGTGATGATCCTGGCCAGCGGCGCCGCCGAACGCTATGCGCTGAGCCCGCGCTCATGGCCCAAGCACGATCAGCAACTGGACAGACACCGGCAATGGTACAGCCGCTGGATCGATCCGGCCCCGGAGATGGCGCACCGGCTGATCCGTTGGTGGGAACTGGCCAACGCGCTGAGCGGGGACAGCCCGCCGCCGCCGGTTGTCCGGTTTGCCGTGGAACGGCTGCCCGATGCCGTCACCGGGTCCAGACCGCATATCGTGCTGCATCCGTTTTCGGCGATTGCCGAGCGTGAAGCGGCGCCCGAGGTTTTTGTCGCCATCGCCGAAGCCTTCAAAGACAGCCACGACATCATCGTTTCGGCCGGTCCCGGTGATCCGGCCCGCGCCCCGCAGCACGCGCCGCTGTTCGCCTTGCCCGGGGTGCGCATTGACGAAAGCGATCTTGTGACCAAGGCCGGGCTGTTGCGGGGGGCTGAGCTTGCGGTTTCGGTCGATACCTCGATCATGCATCTGGCCGTCGGCTGCGGTACGCCGACGCTGTGTCTGGCGTCAGCGGCGCACATCGTCGACAGCGTGCCCTATGATTCGCGCATGATGCCGGGCAATGTCCACTTCGAGGTGCCGACGATCGACTGCGCCGGGTGTCTCGGTCAATGTATTCATCCGCTGGAAAACGGGCGCTACCGTTGCCTTGGGCAGCTGACGGCGGGGCGCGCACTGGACGCCGCACGCAGGGTGTTGGCAGCGGGTGCGGGGCCTGCGTAAAATCAGGCATGCAACAGTATCTCGATCTGCTCAGACATATTCGCGACACCGGCATCTTCAGGGGTGATCGTACCGGTACCGGCACGCAAGCCGTGTTCGGCTATCAGATGCGCTTTGATCTGGCCGACGGCTTTCCGATGCTGACGACCAAGAAACTGCATCTTAAATCGATCATTCACGAGCTTCTGTGGTTCCTCAACGGCGACACCAATATCAAGTATCTGAACGATAACGGCGTCAGCATCTGGAACGAATGGGCCGACGAGAACGGCGAACTGGGGCCTGTTTACGGTCGGCAGTGGCGCTCGTGGGCGACCCCGGATGGCCGCAGCATCGACCAGATCGCCTGGGTCCTGAAGGAAATCCGCGAACGGCCCGGCTCCAGACGGATGGTCGTCAGTGCCTGGAACCCGGCCGATATCGACGATATGGCGCTGCCGCCGTGCCATTGCATGTTTCAGTTTCAGGTGATGGACGGCAAACTGAACTGCCAGCTTTATCAGCGCTCCTGCGACGTGTTTCTGGGGGTGCCGTTCAATATTGCCTCCTATGCGCTGCTGACCATGATGATGGCGCAGGTGACCGGCCTCAAGCCCGGCACCTTCGTGCACACGCTGGGCGATGCGCATCTGTATTCGAACCATCTGGAGCAGGCCGATCTGCAGCTGACACGGACTCCGCTGGCATTGCCGACGATGACGCTCAATCCCGCTGTCACCGATATTGCCGGCTTCAAGTTTGAAGACTTCACCCTGACCGGCTACGAGTCGCATCCGCACATCAAAGCGCCGATTGCGGTCTGACCGATGTTTGACGCACGCATACTTCGAGACGCTTGCAATGGCTCGCTCCTCGGTATGAGGACTGTAATGGAATCGCAAAACCTCACCCTGAGGAGGGACGTAGTCCCGTCTCGAAGGGCGAGGGTATCTTCAGCGGGGAGCCACTGATGCAGATCGTCCTCGTCGTCGCGATGGCGGAAAACCGGGTGATCGGCCGGGATGGCGATCTGCCGTGGCGGATTTCCGCCGATCTCAAGCATTTCAAGCGCGTCACCATGGGCCATCCGGTAGTCATGGGGCGCAAGACCTGGGAAAGTCTGCCGTTTGCATTGCCCGGTCGCCGCAACATCGTCATCACCCGTAATGCGGACGCCGTTTTTGAGGGTGCGGACACGGTCACAACCATGGCCGGTGCGCTCGATCTTTGCCGCAATGACGGTGCCGAAAAGGCGATGATCATCGGCGGCGGGCAGATCTATGACGATATCATCAGGGACGCCGATGTCATCGAGCTGACCGAGGTCCATGCCAGCGTCGACGGCGACACCGTTTTCCCGGCCCTCGAAGAAGGTGCCTGGATGGAAAGTTTCCGCGAACGGCATCCCCCGGAAACGCCGGACGGACCGGCCTTCAGCTTCGTCACGCTGCTGCGGCGCTAAAGTTTTCCGAAAAAGCCCCCGATCCCGCGGCTGGCGAAGTTAGGGGGCACTGTTGCAAGTGATCCAGATCATCGAAGCTTTCCGCTGCCTGGGCTACACTCACGACTATCCAGAAAAATCAGGATAATGGAGGTTATGTCATGCCTAAGGTTTCATTGTCGCAGAATCTCAACGTATCCGCCGATCAGCTATGGCAGATGATCGGGCGTTTCAACGCACTGCCGGACTGGCATCCGGGAGTCGAAAAATCGGAACTGACCAAGCAGGGGCAGACCCGCAAGCTCAGTCTGGTCGGTGGCGGCAGCATCATCGAAAAGCTCGAGCACAAGGATGATCATTCGCGCACCTACACCTATTCCATCGTCGACAGCCCGCTGCCGGTGAAGAATTACACGGCGACCCTCAAGGTCACCGGCGAGGGCGAGAACGCCACCGTCGAATGGTCGAGCGAATTTGAAGCCGCCGGCGTGGCGGAAAACGATGCCATGAAGACGATCGAAGGTGTCTATCAGGCGGGACTCGACAATCTGAAGAAGATGTTCGGCGGCTGAACGCCGGAACCGCCCGGATTACAAGGCCCGGCGCACCGTTGCTTTGTCGGAAACCGGCAGGTGCATCGAGTTGATGGAGCGTTCCCAGGGCGGCATCGTGCCGAAATGGTCGACCAGAAAATCGACGAAGGCGCGGACGTTCGGCGACAGGTTGCGCTTGTTCGGATAGATCACCAGAACGTCGGATTCATCGCCGATGTAGTCGGGCAGCACGCGCACCAGTCTGCCGTCCTTGAGAGCGTCATAGACCAGATACGTCGACAGCTTGGCGATGCCGAGGCCGTCCAGTGTGGCATGGAATAGCGCGTCGGAACTGGTCGTCTCGAAATTGCCGTTGATGCGGAAGGCCTGCTTCGAGTGGGCGTCATTGACCTCCCAGCGGTTGAAGGCTTCGACCGTCGACAGCCGCAGACAGTTGTGGTTGACCAGATCCGCCGGTGTTTCCGGGGTGCCATGCGCCGCGATGTATTCCGGTGCGGCGCAGAAAATTCGCTGGTTGTTGGCCAGTTTGCGGGCGACCACCGAGGTATCGTTGACCTGTTCGGCGAAGCGGATCGCGACGTCGATGTTTTCTTCGATCATGTCGATTTCGCGGTCGGACAATTCGAGCGAGACCTTGAGATCGGGGTTGTGCTCGAGGAATGCCGGTAACAGCGGCATCACCTGCGCCTTGGCAAATGCCGACGTGGCGGAAATCCTCAGGGTTCCCTGCGGATGATCGACCTTGGACAGCACCAAAGCCTCGGCTTCCGAGACATTTTGCGCGATCACCTTGCAGCGGTTATGGAACTCTTTGCCCAGATCGGTCAGTGAAATATGCCGGGTTGAGCGGTTCAGCAGCCGGGCGCCGAGCCGGTCCTCGAGATTGCCGATTTGCCTGCTGACCGCCGAAGGGGTCAGCCCAAGGTCCCGCGCAGCCGCCGAAAAGCCGCCGTTTTCGACGACTTTTGCGAATAAAATCATTTGGTTAGCGATATCCATGACAATTTCATTTCAAATGTGCGCTGCACGCAAAAGCGTTGTGCCTAAGCAGGGGATTCCGCTTTCTCAACTCTATCATTATATTGCAATGCAACAACGATGTTGCAACGCAATATCGAAATTAATTTGAAATCAGGAGAAATGACGATGAAACCGATTATTGGCGAATTCAACTACCCGGAAATGAGCCAGGAAGAAATCAGCCGGTTCATGCGCGAAGCTGAAGTGTTACGTTCAGAGGCTGTCCGCAACATGTTCAGGGCGATCTTTCGCGGCGTTGCATCTGCCGCTCAGCGCACTGCCCACGGCTTCCGCTCCGTTGCAGCCAATCCTGGAATCCACCCCTCAGCAGGCACCCGGTAAGGATACCGTTGAGGTAAAGAGCGTTGAGCCGCAAGGCGAAGCTGCCGTCAGGTTTCTCCCGGGGCACCGCCATCAGGAAAAAGGCCTAAATCTGGCCCTTCAGGGTGGCGGTGCGCACGGGGCGTTTACCTGGGGTGTGCTTGATGCCTTGCTGAAGAACGCAGCCTACAAGATCGACGGGGTCAGCGGCACCAGTGCCGGTGCCGTCAACGCCGTCGCACTGGCCGCGGGATACCTCGAAGGCGGCACCGAAGGGGCCAGACAGAAACTCGATGACGTCTGGCGCGCCATCAACCGCTCGCAAAATTATGTACCGGGCAGTTATCTTCCGGGTCGCCGGAAACTGCACAGCAGCGCTGTTGCCGCGCCGGTCTCCGGGCCGAATGCGGCACACGTTTTCTTCCGGGCCATGTCCCGGGTTTTTTCCCCCTATGAATTCAATCCGCTGGAAATCGATCCGCTCAAGCTGATCCTTGAACAGCATATCGACTTTGCCGCGCTGCAGAAGCATGCGCCGATGGCGCTGTTTATCAATGCGACCGAAGCCAATTCAGGGCGCGGGCGGATTTTCAGCGGTGCCGAGATCAGCCTTGATGTGGTGCTGGCGTCGGCCTGTCTGCCGGCGCTACGCCATGCCGTGAAGATCGGTGATCAGTATTACTGGGATGGCGGGTATTCATCCAATCCGCCGATCATGCCGCTGATCGAAAGCTGCCGCGCCGCCGATACCATGATTGTCCGGCTGACCCCGGAACGCACCGACGAACTGCCGAAGCGGGCCCGTGATATCCAGGGCAATGTGAACCATATCATGTTCGCGCAGCCGCTGCGCCGCGAGGTCGAAATGATCGAACTGGCCAGGCGCATGGCGGAAAGCGGCGTAGCCGTCACCGACAGTCTGGCGCACCGCATGAAGGGACATCGCTTCCATCTGCTCGACGGCGCCCCGTTTACCGGCGAGCTGACGGTCGACAGCCACATGACGCCGGACTGGGACGTGCTTGCCTATCTGCACCAGTGCGGCATTGATGCGACCCAGCGCTGGCTGAGGCGGCATAAAGCCTCGGTCGGGGTTCGCTCGACGGTCAATCTGGCGAAGAAGTTTCTCTAGGCATCATTCGCTTTCCCATCCTTCGTGACGCGGCTTTGCCGCTCCTCAGGATGAAGCGTGCGATCAAGACTTCAGAAGTGGAAGCAGTCGACCGCAACCCACCATTCGCGTTCATGCGGTTTCAGCGATCCCAGATAGACGGTACCGTCATCGAAAGCCGCGCGTGACGGCTCGATACCCGGAACCATGCTGACCTGAATGGTGGTGACGCAGATCGCGTTGTCGCGGGTCAGCGCGAAGACGAAACGGCCGTGCTTGGAGCGACCGGCAAAGCGTTTGGTCTGTGCCGTCTCGCGCCAGCCTGTCTCGACCAGGGCACCGCGGACATAACGTTCCATATCCGGCAGCGTGCGGATCTGTTCGTTTTCGATATGCACGCCGGTGCCGACGGCAACCAGACGGCACAAGGTGCCTTCGATCTTTTCGGCATTTTCAGGGAACGGCATTTGAAGCTGGCGAAAGCCCGGTGCGATCGGCACGAAGGTTTCCAGGGAATCGCGCACCGCACGGCATTCCGTGCCGGGCAGGGCGACCACGGCTTCGGCCTTCGCCGCCGATATGAAAGGTGCAAAGTTTGCCGCCAGCATAAGCCCGAACAGGCCGCTCAGCGTTATCGCCCGGATCATCGTCATGCGGTTTTTACGGGCGGCGGGCATGTCGGCTTTTCTGTTCCCGGTTGTTACTGAATGACGATACGGGGGGCGCGGCTTTCGCCACCGATGGCGGTTTCGATTTTGCTCCAGACCCGCTCGGCGATTTCCCGGTAGGTGACGGCACTCTGGCTGTCCGGATCGGCGACGGTGATCGGCGTGCCGGCATCCGACATTTCGCGGATGGCGATTTCAATCGGCACTTCACCCAGGAAATCGACACCCATCCGCTCGGCCTCCCGCCTGGCGCCGCCATGACCGAAGATATCATAGCGGATGCCGTTATCGGGGCACAGGAAGTAGCTCATGTTCTCGACGATACCGAACACCGGCACGTCGACCTTGCGGAACATGTTGAGACCCTTGCGCGCATCCAGCAGGGCGATGTCCTGCGGCGTCGAGACGATCACCGCACCGGTCAGCGGCACGCGCTGCGCCATCGTCAGCTGCGCATCACCGGTACCCGGCGGCATATCGACGACGAGCACATCCAACTCGCCCCAGTTGACGTCGCGCATCATCTGTTCCAGTGCCGACTGCACCATCGGACCACGCCAGATCATCGGCGTTTCCTCGTCGACCATGAAGCCGATCGACATGACCTTGATGCCGTAGTTTTCCATCGGGTCGAGGGTTTTGCCGTCAGCCGAATTCGGCCGTCCGGAGATCCCCATCATGCGCGGCATCGAGGGGCCATAGATATCGGCGTCGAGTAGCCCGACCTTGCGGCCGCCGGCGGCGATGCCCAGCGCAATGTTGACCGCCGTCGTCGATTTGCCGACGCCGCCCTTGCCGGAAGCAACGGCGATGATCGATCTGACGCCCGGGAGCAATTCGCCCTGGCCTTTCGGCGAGACCGGCTGGCCGGGCTTCGTCTGCGCATGAGAATGATCATGGGCATGATTATGCCCGGCATGGTCGCTTTTCTGCGCCGGACGCTCGGCAGTCAGCACGACGGTCGCGGAAACCACGCCCTGCAGCGCGAACACCGTATTTTCCGCCTGTTTCCTGAGCGGTTCCATCTCGGCGCCCTTGGCAGCCGGGACTTCGATGGCAAAAGCGACGTTGCCGTCCTTGGTCTGTAAACCCTGAATAATACCGGCGCTGACAAGGTCTTTGCCACTGATCGGATCGGTGACATTCTTAAGGACTTCAAGAATGTCGTTGTTTGTGATCTCAGGCATGGTTGCAAACTCCAGATTTATACCGATATCAGTCAGAGTAATTTCTGACTATAGTTTGTCAGTCAGGCAGTGCTGTCCTATAACGCAAACCGCCCGTTCGTTATCTAGTTAACGCGATTGGGCGAAAAAACAAGAGACCAGGACAGTGCTGACAATGGATGCAGGTCAGTTGGCCGGAAAGCAAGGGTAGGTTTTATATGGCGTTCAATAAACAAGGCGGCCCATGGGGTGGCGGTGGCGGTGGTCAAGGCCCGTGGGGTGGTGGCTCCGGTGGTTCTGGCGGTGGTGGCGGCGGTATGCAGCCCCCCGATGTCGAAGAAATGCTGCGCCGGGCGCAGGATCGTATCCGCGGCATGTTGCCGGGTGGCGGCGGTGGTGCCAAAGGCGTCATTCTGGTCGTCATTGCGGCCATTTCCGTGTGGTTTTTCACCGGCTTTTACCGGGTTCAGCCCGAACAGGTCGGTATCGAGCTGCTTTTCGGCAAATATGTGCAGCGCACCGGCCCCGGCCTGAATTACTGGCTGCCGTCGCCGATCGGCACGGTCTTTACGCCAAACGTCACAAAGGTTAACACCGTCAATATCGGTTTCCGTGGCGGTTCCGATACGGGCCGCGCGATGCGTGATGTGCCGACCGAAAGCCTGATGCTGACCAGTGACCAGAACATCATCGATGTCGATTTCGTGGTGCAGTGGCAGATCAAGAAAGCCGAAGATTATCTTTTCAATATCCGCGACCCCGAAGGCACCATCAAGATTGCTGCCGAAAGTGCGCTCCGTGAAATCATCGGTCAGACACCGCTTGAACAGGCCTACACACAGGGCCGTCAGGAAGTGGACCGCAAGACCAAGGAACTGCTGCAGAAAATTCTCGACGATTACGGCGCCGGGGTTCTGATCACCGAAGCCAAGCTGCAGGATGCCAACCCGCCGAAGGAAGTCATCGAAGCGTTCGATGACGTCAATAGCGCCAAACAGGATCAGGAACGCCTCGTCAACGAAGCGACCAAGTACCTGAATGACATTGTTCCCCGGGCCAAGGGTGAAGCTGAAAAGCGTCTTGCCGCCGCACGTGCTTATAAAGAGCAGGTGATCAAGGAAGCCGAAGGTGAAGCCGCACGCTTCCTGTCGGTTTACGAGACCTATAAAGCCAACAAGGATGTGACGACCCGTCGCCTGTTCCTGGAACGGATGCAGGACGTGATGCGCCGGTCCAATCTGATCATCATTGAAAAAGGTGCTGAAAGCGGGCAGGGCGTGGTGCCATATCTCCCTCTGAATGAAATCACCAAGAAGAAGAGCGGAGGGACGCAATAATGAAAAACCCCGTTATGGTACTTATCGCCATCCTCATTGCCGCTGGCGGCATGATTGCCTACAGCGCTGCTTTCACCGTGCAACAGGCCCAGCAGGCCCTGGTTCTGCAGTTTGGTAATCCGGTTCGTCCGGTGCCTGATGCAGGCCTGCACTTCAAGTATCCGTTTATCCAGAACGTCCAGTTCTTTGATAAGCGCATCCTTGATCTTGATCCGCAGCCGCAGGAAGTTCTGCTTTCTGACCAGAAGCGTATCCGGGTCGACAGCTTTGCCCGCTACAGGATCGTTGATCCGCTTGAGTTCCTGAAAACCGCGTCGAATGACCAGAATTTTCGACAGATTTTCGGCAGTCTGGTGAATTCGGCCGTTCGTGCCGAGGTTGCCAAGGCATCGCTCGCCGATATGCTGTCGTCGAAACGGGCCGAGGTGATGGGCAATATCTTCAGCATCCTCAAGGCGCAGGCACCAAAATTCGGTGTTGATCTGGTCGATCTCCGAATTGGCCGTACCGATCTCCCGGATGCAACATTGCAGCCGGTTTATCAGCGGATGCGTTCGGAACGTATCGCCGAAGCGGCTGAAATCCGCGCCAAGGGTGAAGAGCAAAAGCTGACCAAACAGGCCGAAGCCGACCGTCAGCGGACGGTTATCTTCGCCGAAGCCAACCGCACCTCGCAGATTTTGCGCGGTGAAGGCGAAGGGAAAAAGAACCAGGTCCTTGGCGATGCATTTGGCCAGGACCCGGAATTCTTCAACTTCTATCGCTCCATGGAAGCTTACGACAAGGCGTTTGATGAAGAAACGACGATTGTGCTGTCACCCGACAGTGAGTTCTTCCGTTACTTCGGTCATGCCCAGCCCAAGCAAAAGCAGTAAGCGTCTGCTTTTGACAGGCTTGTCATGACAGCATTTCTAACCGCCCTCGGTCTCGCAATTGTGATCGAGGGCGTTTGCTATGCGCTGTTTCCCGACGCCATGAAAAAGATGATGCTGCATGTGATCGGCCAGCCGGTTTCGACACTGCGCATGTTCGGCATTACGGCCGCCATCGTCGGCGTCGGCCTGATCTGGCTGATCCGGGGCTAGAGGCTTAATCCAGACCTCGCGCTGGCAAATAAATATAACAATGGCCGTCACCCTGAACTTGATTCAGGGTCCATAAATGGCGCGGGTCCCAGCGGCTGGAAATATACGGATCCTGAATCAAGTTCAGGATGACGATAAGGGGATGGCGGTGTTGCCAAGCCTGACGACAACCCTGTTATCTTGGCGGTTTTTCGTCCTGCCACTGGACAAAGCCATGCTCTCGACACAATTGATGCGTAGACGAGACAGGGCAAGATATGCACTGATAGTCGATATTCTTTTAAATGAGGTTGTTTGATCCATGAAATACCCCCGAGCCGCAGTCCGTTCTGACGAAACATCTCCTGCCGTTCTCTGGACGGCACGTCTGACGGCGCTGCTTGTCGCCCTGGCGATTGCCCTGCAAGCCAGCGGCGCTTTCGCAAAAGGTGCCCCTGAATCATTTTCCGGTCTGGCCAAAATTCTGCTGCCGACGGTGGTCAACGTCTCGACAACCCAGACCGTCGAAGGCCGCGCGCCACAGGAAATGCCGCAACTGCCGCCGGGCTCGCCGTTCGAGGATTTTTTCAAGGACTTCTTCGACCGCAACAATAACCAGCAGCGTCCCCGCAAGGCGACCTCGCTCGGCTCCGGCTTCATTGTCGATGCCAAGGGTTATGTCGTCACCAACAACCACGTTATTCAGGACGCCGATGAAATCTGGGTGATCCTGCACGACGATACCCGTCTCAAGGCGAAGCTGGTCGGTCGCGATACGAAAACCGATCTGGCCGTCCTCAAGGTCGAATACAAGGATCCGTTGCCGATTGCGCCGCTGGGTGATTCCAACGGCATCGACATCGGTGACTGGGTGATCGCCATCGGCAACCCGTTCGGCTTGGGCGGCACCGTTACGGCAGGGATCATTTCTGCGCGTGGCCGCGATATCAACTCGGGTCCCTATGACGACTTTTTACAGACCGACGCCTCCATCAACCGCGGCAACTCCGGCGGTCCGATGTACAACATGGCGGGTGAAGTGATCGGCATCAACACGGCGATCTTCTCGCCGACCGGCGGCAGCGTCGGCATCGGCTTTGCCATTCCGACCTCGACCGCGTCACCGGTGATCAAGCAGCTGATCAAGAACGGCGAAGTGCGTCGCGGCTGGCTTGGCGTGCATATCCAGTCGGTGACCGACGAGATTGCCGAGAGCCTGGGTCTCAAGGACGCCAAGGGCGCGATGATCGCCAGTGTCGTTGAAAACGGCCCGGCGGCGTCTGCCGATCTCAAGGCCGGCGATGTGGTGCTTCAGTTCGGCGGTGTCGACGTTGTCGAAATGCGCCGTCTGCCGAAGATCGTTGCCGATGTCGAACCCGATACCACCGTTGAAGCGGTGATCTGGCGCGACGGCAAAAAGAAAACCATCAAGGTCAAGGTCGGCGCTCTCAAGGATACCCCGACGGAAGTCGCTTCGGCGGCGCCCGGCAAGCAGGGCGACGGCACGGAATCGGCGATTGAAGGCATCGGCATCAAGGTTGCCAAGATCACCGATGCGATGCGTCAGCGCTTCAAGATCGACGAAAATGCCAAGGGCGTTCTGGTCACCAATGTCGACGCCGATGGTCCGGCTGCGGAAAAGGGATTGCAGCCCGGCGACCGGATCATTCAGGTCAGCCAGAGTGATGTGAACGAGCCTGCCGATGTTTCCCGCAAGGTCGATGAAGCAAAATCGCAGGGTCGCAAATCGGTCCTGCTCCGGGTCGAAAGTGCGCAGGGTCTGCGCTTCGTGGCGATCCGTATCGACAAGGGCTGAGTATACAAACACCCCCTCACCCTCCCGCGCGCTTTGCGCTCGAGTCCCTCCCTCTCCCTTGGGAGAGGGTCGGGGTGAGGGGGCTTAGCCTGCGATAAATTCTTCCGTCCGATAGCCCTGCACATACAAAAGACCGCTGAGATCGGCATGATCCAGCCGCGCCGGAGCTTCGGCCCGCACCGCCGGCTTGCCCCGGTAGGCGACGCCGAGACCGGCCGCCCCCAGCATCGGCAGATCGTTGGCGCCATCCCCGACGCAAAGCGTCTGCTCGAGCGCCAGACCAAGCCCGGCGGCACGCGCCGTCAGGGTCTGCAGTTTGCTGTTCTTGTCGAGGATCGGTTCGGTGACGCTGCCGGTCAGCTTGCCGCCCGCGATGATCAGATCGTTCGACAGGTCTTCGTGAAAGCCGCAGCGCTCGGCCACGCGCGAGGTGAAATACTTGAAGCCGCCGGAAACCAGAACACAGGTGGCGCCGTTGGCCGCCATGGTGCGGACCAGGGTTTCCGCACCCGGCGACAGCTCGACCGCCTGCCACGCCGTTTCCAGCGCCGTCACCGGCAATCCGGCCAGCATGCCGACGCGTTCCTTGAGGGCGGCCTCGAAATCCAGCTCGCCGTTCATGGCGCGCGCCGTGATCGCCGAAATCTTTTCCTTCAGTCCGACGTGCGCGGCCAGATCATCCAGCGTCTCGGTGGTGACGATGGTGCTGTCCATGTCGGCCAGCAGCAGGTATTTCTTGCGTCCGGGGGCTGCTTGCGCGATGACGTCGAACGGCGCGTCGCCGAAGATCTGCCGGGCCGCGGCTTCGGCCTGATCTTCGGACAGATGCTCAAAGCCGATGTCGGCGGCTTTGAATTCTGCCAGCCAGTCGGGCGCGGCGGTTTCCGCACCAAGGGCGTTGAGTGCGGCGCGAACATCGCCAACAATGCCGGCGGTCAACGGGGTATGGTCAGGGGCGATGAAGGTGAGAACCGATTGCATCAGGAAGGCTCCGGCAACGAAATGAGTGGAGGCGACACGTTGGACGATTTATTGCCCGTTGTCATCATTGCCGGACCGACGGCCTGCGGTAAAACCGAATTGGCCCTGCAGGTCGCGGAAATGTTTAACGGCGAGGTCATAAACGCGGACAGCATGCAGGTTTATGCAGAATTATGCATACTGACGGCCAAACCCGAACCGCACGAACTGGCCCGCGTGCCGCACCATCTGTTCGGCACCCTGCCGGCTTCGGAACGCTGCTCGGCCGGACGCTGGCTTGGCATGGCCAAGCTGGCGCTGGCATCTATCCATGCGCGCGGCCGCCTGCCGGTTGTCTGCGGCGGCACCGGTCTTTATCTCAAAGCCCTGACCGACGGCCTGGCGGCGGTCCCGGAAGTGCCGGCCGAGATGGTCGATGCGATCACCGCGCACCTCGATGCGGTCGGCGGCGAGGCCTTCAGAAGCGAGCTTGGCACCGTTGATCCGGAAGCGGCAAAACGGCTGCCGGCCAGCGATCGCCAGCGCATGATCCGCGCTGCGGCGGTGTTTGCGACGACCGGGCGGACCCTGACGGAATGGCAGCGCGAACAGACCGGTGATCCCGGCTATCCGGCGCGCTACGGCACCATTGTCCTGATGCCGCCCAGAGACGAGATGTATGCGCAGATCGATCTGCGCTTCGATCAGATGATGCTAAAGGGCGCGCTCGAAGAAGCCAAAAGCTTTGCCGCACTTGGTCTGGCGTCGGATCTGCCGGCGTCGCGCGCCGTCGGCGTGGCCGAGCTGTTGCGTTACCTGAACGGCGAATGGGACCTGGAAACTGCCGTTGACAAGGCGAAAACCGCGTCCCGGCATCTGGCGAAGCGGCAGGTTACCTGGTTCAAACGTCAGATTCGTACGGATTTATGCTCAGATGAGAAATTAATGGAAAGAGATAACGAAAAAATCTTTTCATTTATTCGCGAGTTTCTATTGACCGTGCCGTCCTGAGCGACTAAGTTTCCGCCGCTCCTCCTGGATTGGGGCTTCAATACATATTTTGGACGGTCGGGGGCCGCGCGAGCCGACCGTCAATTTTTGTTTACGTCCTGCGCAAAAGGAACAGTTCGATGAGCACGACACAAATCTCCGGAGCGGAAATCATCCTGAAGGCACTGGCCGAACAGGGTGTCGAAGTTATTTTCGGATATCCCGGTGGTGCCGTGCTGCCGATTTATGACGCGATTTTCCAGCAGAACCAGATCCGCCACATTCTGGTACGCCAGGAAGGCGGCGCCGTGCATGCCGCCGAAGGTTACGCCCGCTCGACCGGCAAGGTCGGCGTCGTGCTGGTGACGTCGGGTCCGGGGGCGACAAATGCCGTGACCGGCCTGACCGATGCCTTGATGGACAGCATTCCGATCATCTGCCTGACCGGCCAGGTGCCGACGCACCTGATCGGCAACGACGCCTTCCAGGAATGCGACACCACCGGCATTACGCGGCCGTGCACCAAGCACAATTATCTGGTCAAGGATGTGCAGAAGCTGTCGAAGGTTCTGCACGAAGCCTTCCACGTGGCGCGTTCCGGGCGTCCGGGGCCGGTCGTCATCGATCTGCCGAAGGACGTGTGCATGGCGCTCGGCGACTATCAGCCGCTGGCAGAAATCAATCTGAACAAGTATCAGCCGCGCCTGAAGGGTGATTCCGGGAAAATCCGTGAAGCCGTCGAGATGATCGCCGGTGCCAAAAAGCCGGTTTTCTATTGCGGCGGCGGGGTCATCAACTCCGGCCCCAATGCGTCCAAGCTGCTCAACGAGTTCGTTCACATGACCGGTTATCCGTGCACGCTGACCCTGATGGGGCTGGGGGCCTTCCCGTCGTCGGACAAGCAGTTCCTCGGCATGCTCGGCATGCACGGCACTTATGAAGCCAACATGACGATGCACGGCTGCGACGTGATGGTCTGCGTCGGGGCCCGCTTCGATGACCGCATCACCGGGCGTCTGGATGCGTTTGCGCCGAATGCCAAGAAAATACACATCGACATTGATCCGAGTTCGATCAACAAGAACGTCAAGGTCGACATTCCGATTGTCGGCGATGTCGGCAGTGTGCTCGAAGACATGATCGCCGCCTGGAAATCCATGAAGGCAAAGCCGAACAAGGCGGCGCTGGCCGACTGGTGGCAGCAGATCAATTCGTGGCGCGGCAAGGACTCGCTGAAATTCCATCAGGGTGATGACATCATCAAGCCACAGCACGTGATCAAGCGGCTGTACGAGATGACCCAGGGGCGCGACACCTACATCACCACCGAAGTCGGCCAGCATCAGATGTGGGCGGCACAGTATTTCGGCTTCGACGAGCCGAACCGCTGGATGACGTCGGGCGGTCTCGGCACCATGGGTTACGGCCTGCCGGCGGCGATGGGCGTGCAGATCGCGCATCCCGAAAGCCTCGTCGTCGATATTTCCGGTGAATCCTCGTTCCTCATGAACATGCAGGAACTGGGCACCATCGCACAGTATCGTCTGCCGGTTAAGGCCTTGATCCTGAACAACTTCTATATGGGCATGGTGCGCCAGTGGCAGGAACTGCTGCATGGCGGACGTTACGCCGAAAGCTACATGGACAGCCTGCCCGACTTCATCAAACTGGCCGATACCTTCGGCATGGTCGGCCTGCGCACCAACAAGCCGAGCGAGGTCGATGACGTGCTCAAGGAAATGATCACCATCAACCGCCCGGTGCTGGTCGACATGCAGATCGATCCGACAGAAAACTGCTTCCCGATGATTCCGTCGGGTGCAGCCCACAACGAGATGCTTCTGGGGCCGGACGATCAGGCGGCAAAACCGATTTCGGAAGAAGGGATGGTCCTCGTCTAAGCGGCGATGACATTCCCCATTCTTCTTTGCAAGGACACCAAGCATGACGATTGACGAACAGATCAACTTTCACACCATTTCGGTTCTGGTGGATAACGAGCCGGGTGTGCTGGCGCGCGTGATCGGCCTGTTTTCCGGGCGCGGTTACAACATCGAAAGCCTGACGGTCGCCGAAGTGGATGCCGAAAAGTGCCTGAGCCGGATCACCATCGTCACTTCGGGTACGGCGATGATCATCGAGCAGATCAAGGCGCAGCTGGGCCGTCTCGTGCCGATCCACCGGGTTTCCGATCTGACCCTCGACGGGCCGCATGTGGACCGCGAGCTGGCGCTCGTCAAAGTCGTCGGCACCGGCGAGAAGCGGGTCGAAAGCCTGCGCATCGCCGATATCTTCCGGGCCCGCGCCGTCGACAGCACAAACGAGAGTTTCGTCTTCGAAATCGTCGGCGATACCGGTAAATTGAACGCTTTCATCGATCTGATGCGGCCACTGGGGCTGACAGATATTTCACGAACCGGCGTCGCCGCCATTGCCCGGGGCACGTCATCGCTGTAAAAACCGGCAGCGATTTCAAAGTCGGAAAGATTTTTTACTTAAACAACCCAAATCCCAGGGGGAGAGAAAAATGCGAGTTTATTACGACCGTGACGCGGACGTTAACCTGATCAAAGGCAAGAAAGTAGCCGTCGTCGGCTACGGCAGCCAGGGCCATGCCCATGCGCTTAACCTCCGCGACAGCGGCGTCAAGGAAGTCTGCGTGGCACTCCGCCAGGGTTCCGGCAGCGCCAAGAAGGCGGAAAACGCCGGCCTCAAGGTGATGAGTCCGGCCGATGCCGCCGCCTGGGCCGATGTCGTCATGGTATTGACGCCGGACGAAGGTCAGGCCGCGCTGTACCGCGATCATCTGCAGGCCAATCTCAAGGAAGGTGCTGCACTGGCCTTCGCTCACGGCCTCAACATCCACTTCCAGCTGATCGAAGCCCGTCCCGACCTCGACGTCTTCATGATCGCCCCGAAGGGTCCGGGCCACACGGTTCGCTCCGAATATCAACGCGGTGCCGGCGTTCCCTGCCTGGTCGCGGTCAATCAGAATGCCACCGGCAATGCCCTCGAAGTCGCTCTCAGCTATGCGTCGGCGATCGGCGGCGGTCGCTCGGGCATCATCGAAACCACCTTCAAGGAAGAATGCGAAACCGATCTGTTCGGCGAACAGGCCGTGCTTTGCGGTGGTCTTTCGCACCTCATCATGGCCGGTTACGAAACCCTGGTCGAAGCCGGTTATGCGCCGGAAATGGCCTATTTCGAATGCTGCCACGAGGTCAAACTTATCGTCGACCTGATCTATGAAGGCGGGATCGCCAACATGCGCTACTCGGTCTCCAATACCGCCGAATACGGCGATTACGTGTCCGGCCCCAGGGTCATCACGGCGGACACCAAAGCCCGCATGAAGGACATTCTGACCGACATCCAGACCGGTCGTTTCGTGCGTGACTTCATGATGGAAAACATCAGCGGTCAGGCCAGCTTCAAGGCATCACGCCGCCTCGCCGCCGAACACGGCGTCGAAGTGGTCGGCGAAAAGCTTCGCGCCATGATGCCATGGATCGGCGAGAACAAACTGGTCGACAAGACGAAGAACTGACGCCAACGGCGTCATCCCTGCGAAAGCAGGGATATCGACGATAAAAGTTAAGAAAGGCGGCTCAGGGAAACCGGGCCGTCTTTTTCTTTGGGTGTAAAGTACCCCCTCACCTAGCCTCTCCCCCTGAGAAGGGGAGAGGGATTGGGCTGTGCCTGTCTCCGGGAGGCCCTCTCCCTCGGGAGAGGGTGGCGCGCAGCGCCGGATGAGGGGGGGCTTGTGGTTTTCCCCATAACCGCCTTTTTTCTTGCCTTTTCGGGCGTTAAGCTTATGGAAACCCAATAATGCGACAGTCCGTGATCCGGCGATTCGCTGTTTAGGCCCGGAATCGGACGAGTGAGAGGTGCGCGATGGCACAGAATGCAGATAAAGACCGGGTAATCATCTTCGACACGACGCTGCGCGACGGTGAGCAGTCGCCCGGGTGTTCGATGAATCTCGAGGAAAAACTGCGTATTGCCGAGGTTCTGGCGGGCATGGGTGTCGATGTCATCGAAGCCGGCTTCCCGATTGCCTCGGTCGGTGACTTCGAGGCCGTCAACGAGATCGCCAAGTCCGTCAAAGGCCCGATCATCTGCGGCCTTTCGCGCGCCACCAAGGGCGATATCGACCGCGCCGCCGAGGCCCTGAAACCGGCCGAGCGCAAACGCATTCACACGTTCCTTTCGACCTCGCCATTACACATGAAATACAAGCTGCAGATGGAACCCGAAGCGGTCCATGAAGCGGTGATCGCCTCGATCAAGCATGCCCGAAATCACACCGACGATGTCGAATGGTCGCCGGAAGACGGCTCCAGAACCGAACACGATTTCCTCTGCCGCTGCGTCGAAAGTGCGATTGCAGCCGGTGCCGGCACCATCAATATCCCCGATACCGTCGGCTACGCCGTGCCCGACGAGTTCGCAGCGCTAATCACGATGCTGATGAACCGCGTGCCGAACATCGACAAGGCGATCATTTCCGTGCATTGCCACAATGACCTGGGGCTCGGCGTCGCCAATTCGCTGGCCGCCGTCAATGCCGGTGCCCGGCAGGTCGAATGCACCATCAACGGGATCGGCGAGCGCGCCGGCAACGCGGCGATGGAAGAAATCGTCATGGCGCTGAAGACCCGCGGCGATGCCATGCCTTATTATACCAACGTCACCACCGAACACATCATGAAGGCGTCCAGACTCCTGTCGTCGATCACCGGTTTCGCGGTGCAGCCGAACAAGGCCATCGTCGGTGCCAACGCCTTTGCCCACGAAAGCGGCATTCACCAGGACGGCGTTTTGAAAAACGCCGAAACCTACGAGATCATGACCCCCGAATCGGTCGGCCTGACCAAGTCGAACATCGTCATGGGCAAGCATTCCGGCCGCCACGCGTTCAAGGACAAGGTCAAGGATCTGGGCTACGATCTCGGCGACAATGCGCTGCAGACGGCGTTCAAGCGTTTCAAGGACCTGGCCGACCTCAAGAAGGAAATCTTCGACGAGGACATCATCGCGCTGATCGACGATCAGGGTGCCGGGGCCAGCGAAACCATCAAGCTGGTGTCGCTCGAGGTTAATTGCGGCACCGTCCACAACCCGCCGAAAGCGGCCATGACGCTGAATGTCGAAGGTCAGGAGAAATCCTGCCAGGCGACCGGTGACGGCCCTGTTGACGCGGCTTTCAACTGTATCAAGACGCTGTATCCGCACGATGTCCGGTTACAGCTCTATCAGGTACATGCAGTGACCCAGGGTACGGACGCGCAGGCCGAAGTGTCGGTTCGCCTTGAAGAGGACGGCCGCACGGTCAACGGCATGGCGGCGGATACCGATACTTTGGTCGCCAGTTGCCGGGCCTATATCATGGCTTTGAACAAACTCTTGCTAAAACGCCAAAAAACCGCACCGGAGGCGCTTTCTGCCTAGCAATTCCAGCCCGCGCTTTCTATAAGAGCGGGGGGTGTCGGGTGACGATGAACAACAAGGCTGTATTGGATATTTAAGCCTATGCTTTCGAGACTTTTCGGATTTCTCTCCGCCGATATGGCAATCGATCTGGGGACTGCCAATACACTGGTCTATGTAAAGGGCCGGGGTATTGTCCTCAACGAGCCGTCGGTTGTCGCCATTGCTGAGGTCAAGGGCAAGAAACATGTCCTAGCCGTGGGTGAGGAGGCCAAGCAGATGCTTGGCCGGACACCGGGCAATATCCGCGCCATTCGGCCATTGCGCGACGGGGTCATCGCCGACTTCGAAGTGGCTGAGGAAATGATCAAGTATTTCATCCGCAAGGTGCATAATCGACGTACCTTTGCGAGCCCGCTGGTGGTTGTCTGCGTGCCGTCGGGATCGACCGCTGTCGAACGCCGCGCCATTCAGGAATCCGCCGAAAGCGCCGGGGCCCGCAAGGTCTATCTGATCGAAGAGCCGATGGCCGCCGCCATAGGCGCCGGCCTTCCGGTGACCGAGCCGACCGGCTCGATGGTCGTCGATATCGGTGGCGGGACCACCGAAGTCGCGGTCCTCTCGCTGGGCGGTATCGTCTATTCGCGCTCGGTGCGTGTCGGTGGCGACAAGATGGACGAGGCGATCATTGCCTACATCCGCCGCAATCATAACCTGCTCGTTGGTGAAGGCTCGGCGGCCCGCATCAAGGAAGAAATCGGTTCAGCCTGCCCGCCCGACGACGGCGATGGCCGGACCATGGAAATCAAGGGCCGCGATCTGATGAACGGGGTACCGAAAGAACTGATCATCTCGGAACGGCAGATCGCCGAAAGTCTGGCCGAACCGGTCGGCGCCATTATCGAAGCGGTCAAGGTCGCGCTCGAGCATACGGCACCGGAACTGGCGGCGGATATCGTCGACAAGGGCATCGTGTTGACCGGTGGCGGCGCCTTGCTCGGCAACATCGATTTCGTTCTGCGGCATTCGACCGGTCTGCCGGTATCGATTGCCGACGATCCGTTGAGCTGCGTCGTGCTGGGTACCGGACGGGCGCTCGAGGAAATGAAACGCCTGAAGGATGTACTGACGACCATGTACTGAGGCCGCCTGACAGGGCTGGGCCAGTGCAGCGTTTTAAGTGGATGTGACCGGACGATCTTCGCGGTACGGTCATCAACAGCTGGGCATTTACGCGAAGACTGGGTGATCTGGTTTGAACGACCGTGAACGTTCCATTAGCCGCATTGCCGCGCCCATCAGGACCTTTGCACAGCGTTTTGCGTACATAGGTCTGGTTGTTACAGCGGCGATGCTGATGCTTGTCGGCAAGATGGAGCCGGCTGCTTTCGACCGTGCGCGGGCGCAGGTGACGGACGCTGTTGCGCCGATCCTTGATGCCGTGTCGCGCCCCCTTGAAGTGATCCAGAACATGATCGGCGAGGGCAAGACCCTGCTGGCGCTGCGTGAGGAAAACGCACGCCTGCGCACCGCCCATGATCGATTGATGCAGTGGCAGTCGGTGGCGCGCAATCTGGAAAATGAAAACAAGGCTTTGAAGGAATTGCTCAAATTCGAGCAGGCACCGGATACAAACAGCATTTCGGCCCGTGTCATCGGCGATTCCGGCGGCGCCTTTGCCCGCACCATGATCCTCAATGCCGGCTCAAAAGCTGGTGTCCGCAAGGGTCAGGCGGTGATTACCGGGGCCGGTCTGGTCGGTCGTGTCCAGGAAGTCGGCCTGCGCTCGTCGCGTTTGCTGTTGCTGTCTGATCTCAACTCGCGCATTCCGGTGGTGATCGAAAGCTCCAGGGTTCGCGGCGTCGTCGCCGGTACCAACGGTGAAACCCTGCGCCTTGTGCATCTGCCGCCCGATGTGGTGGCGGCACCCGGCGATCGCATCGTGACGTCGGGCCATGGTGGCGCCCTGCCGCCCGGCTTACCGATCGGCGTTGTTTCCGCCGTCAATGACAGCCTGATCGAGGTCGAGCCGTTCGTCGATCCGGCGCGTCTGGAAATCGTCCAGGTTGTCGATTACGGGCTGGACGGGATTATCGAGTTCAAATCGTCTCGCGCAGACAAGGCCAAATAGAGTGTTCAGATGAAACCATCCTTCTGGCATCGGGTGGATCGATTTGCACGGGACCTGACACCGTTTGCACTGACGTTCTTATTGATGGTGATCAATACAATCCCGTTTCACATTCCGGGTTTCGCCCAGGTTGTACCGTTGCTGTCCCTGATCGGCATTTATTTCTGGTCCGTGTACCGGCCTGATCTGATGCCGGCCTCGGCGGTGTTTCTGATCGGCCTTCTGCACGACTTCATTTCCGGTCTGCCGCTCGGTGTCAGTGTCCTTGTCTTCCTGCTGGTGCAGGGGGCCGGGATTGCGCAACGCTCGTTTTTTTCCGGGAAATCCTTTGTCATCGTCTGGTTCGGATTTATCATTGTTGCCGCCGGTGCATTGTCGATGGAATGGCTGTTGCTGTCGATCCTGTCGGGCGAACTGATTCAGCCGCGCTCGGCGCTCTATCAGTTCGGTCTGACCGTCGCCTTGTTCCCGGTGCTGGCGTGGATGCTGACCCGCTGGCAGCAAGCTTTCCTTCAGGTGGACTGAGATGAACAGGGACCCGGATCGCTCGAAGATTTTCAGCCGCCGCGCCGCCATGCTGGCCGGTGGCAAGGTCCTGCTTTTGACGGCACTGGCCGGGCGGCTTTATTACCTGCAGGTCATCGAAGCTGACCGCTATGCGACCCTGGCCGACGAAAACCGCATCAACCTCAGACTGCTGGCACCGCCGCGCGGACGCATCATTGACCGTTTCGGCAAGCCGCTGGCGGAAAACCAGCAGAATTACCGGTTGCAGCTGGTGCCCGAAGACGTCAAGGGCAGCGACATCGAGGAAGTGCTGACGCACGTACAGAAAATTGTCCCGCTGAGTGACGGCGATAAACGCCGCATCATTCGCGAGGTCCGCCGCAACCGTGCCTTCGTGCCGGTGACCCTCAAGGAAAACCTGAGCTGGACCGAAGTCGCCAGAATCGAGATCAATGCGCCCGACCTGCCGGGCCTGATGATTGATGTCGGCCGCAGCCGCCGCTATCCGTACGGATCGAAAGTTGCGCATGTGCTGGGCTATGTCGCCGGGGTCTCCGAAAAGGACCAGGATGACGATCCGCTGCTCAAGCTGCCGGGGTTTCGTGTCGGGCGTGCCGGCATCGAAAAGGTTCACGATATGGAACTGCGCGGCACCGGCGGCAGTTTCGAGGTCGAGGTCAATGCCTTCGGCCGGATGATCCGCGAGCTGTCGCGCCGTGAAGGCCAGCCCGGTGCCGAGATCATGCTGACCCTCGACATGGAATTGCAGGATTACATCGCCAACCGTCTCGGCGAGGAAAGCGCATCGGTGGTGGTCCTTGACGTCAGAAGCGGTGACGTTCTGGCCATGGTTTCCAACCCGAGCTACGACTCCAACGATTTCAACCGCGGTCTGAGTTCCGACGAATGGCAGACTCTGGTCAATAACGAGCGCTCGCCTTTGATCAACAAGTCGATTGCCGGGACCTATTCGCCGGGCTCGACCTTCAAGATGATGGTGCTGCTGGCGGCTCTTGAAAAAGGCGTGGTGGCGCCCGAACACAAGATTTTGTGCACCGGTGAATATGAACTGGGTGATGCCAAGTTCCATTGCTGGAAAAAACACGGTCACGGCTTCGTCGATGCGTTGACCGCAATCACCGAGAGCTGCGACATCTATTTTTATGAAATCGCCAAGCGTACCGGGATTGACCGGATTGCCGCCATGGCTCGCAAGTTCGGCCTTGATGCGCCGAGCGGGATCGATCTGCCGGGCGAGCAGGGCGGCTTGATGCCGACCCGCGACTGGAAACGCGCAACCCGAGACGAGCCCTGGCATCAGGGCGAGACGGTGATTGCCGGTATCGGTCAGGGATACGTGCTGACGACACCGTTGCAGCTGGCGCTGATGACGGCCAGGATTGCCAATGGCGGTCGGGCCATCGTGCCGCGTCTGACGCGGGCAATCGGCGGGGTTGCCGAGGACATCAAAAGCGGCAGTGAAATCCCGTCGTTGAACATTCTGCCGGGACATCTTGAACTGGTGGCGCGGGCGATGAACCAGGTCGTCAATCATCCGAACGGCACGGCACGGCGCTCGGAAACCGGCATTGCGGAATTTCCCATGGCCGGCAAGACCGGCACGGTGCAGGTGCGCCGCATTTCCAAACTTGAACGCGATCGGGGTGTTCGCAAGAACAACGATCTGCCGTGGCGGCAGCGTGATCATGCGCTGTTCGTCGCCTTCGCACCGGTCGAAAATCCGCGTTATGCGATTTCCGTGGTGGTCGAACATGGTGGCGGCGGTTCGTCGACGGCGGCACCGATTGCCCGCGATATTCTGGTCGAAGCCTATCGGCGGCATTCAGCCGGTCCCGGTGTTGCCATTGCTTCGTCGACATCGCGACGCGAACCCGCCAAACCGGTCCGGCGCCATGAAGAACAGGCCTTGCAGCCTACCCAGGTGGTCAGGCGTGACGAGGATGCGGGCACATGATGCGCTCGGGCCTCAGCACACCGGAACTGACGATCGGCCGTAAGCTGCTGGCGATCAACTGGCTGTTGGTGCTGTTGATCACGATTGTTTCCATGTTCGGTTTTGCCATGCTGTATTCGGCGGCAGACGGCAACATGTCACCGTGGGCGGAACGGCAGATCGTGCGGTTTGGCGTCGCCCTGGTGGTGATGGTCATTGTCGCCACCATCAATATCAGGATCTGGCTGCGCTATGCGTATGTGCTTTATTTTCTGGCCCTGGCCTTGCTGTTTGCGGTCGAGGTTGCCGGCTTTGTCGGGATGGGGGCGCAGCGCTGGATTTCCCTCGGTTTCGTCAATGTGCAGCCGTCCGAGCTGATGAAGATTTTTCTGGTGCTGGCTTTGGCGCGTTATTTCAATGCCAGCCCGATTGAAGAAATCGGCCGCGTCTCCAAACTGATCGTGCCGATTGCCCTGATCCTGGTGCCGACCATGCTGATCGTGCGCCAACCGGATCTCGGCACCGGCATCATGGTGGCGATGAGTGGCGGCGCGGTGATGTTTCTGGCCGGTGTGCGGCTGTGGAAATTCGCCGTCATTGGTGTATCGGCGATGGCGGCGGCCCCGGTTGCCTGGCAGTTCCTGCATGATTATCAGAAGAAGCGGGTGCTGACGTTCCTCAATCCGGAAACCGATCCGCTAGGTTCGGGCTATCATATCATCCAGTCGAAAATTGCCCTGGGATCGGGCGGGCTTATGGGCAAGGGTTTCATGCTCGGCCCGCAAAGCCATCTGCACTTCCTGCCGGAAATGCAGACCGATTTCATCTTTACCATGCTGGCCGAGGAATTCGGGCTGGTTGGCGGGCTTGTGCTGATCGTGTTGTATGCGCTGATTGTGACCTACGGCATCATTATCGCCGTCAAGGCGCGCAACCAGTTCGGGCGGCTGGTTGCGGGCGGCATCACGACGACGTTCTTCTTCTATGTTTTCATCAATATCGCCATGGTGACGGGCCTGATCCCGGTGGTCGGCGTGCCGCTGCCACTGGTCAGCTACGGCGGCACCGTGATGCTGACCCTGATGATCGGCTTCGGGCTGGTGATCGGCGTTGGCGTGCACCGCGACGTACCGGTCGGTCGGCGCGGCGAGGCGCAGGGCTTCTAGCGCCCGGCTGCGGCAGCTCCGACAACTTCAGAATTTCCGGCTTGGGATTGCTGACTTGCAGGGAAGGGGCGGGTTTGCTATATCCGCCGCTCTCCAGGGTCGCACCGTCGACCCGTTCAGGGTCGCACCATCGACCCGGAATTGGCTCCGATCCGTCGGGCCGCATGGGGGCGCATAGCTCAGTTGGTAGAGCAGCTGACTCTTAATCAGCGGGTCGCAGGTTCGAATCCTGCTGCGCCCACCATACATTTCCACCAAAATCACTCCCCGGTTCAGGGCCTTCGGGACGTCACGGTCTTCCGGCGCGGGGCTGCCGATCCTGCAAATAGTCCACGCCGGCCAGCGGATACTTCTTTCCGCGCATCGCTTCTAATGGCAAAGTTTCGCTGCATGACAACGAAGTACATCTGCAAATCAGCCTTCACCGGGTTCCGTCTGACGATACTCACCAACCAATTGATATGAGATTTCAATGGCCAAAGGACACCTATCCATGACCGAAGCCCCCGCAGCCAAATGGGAAATCGGGATAGATATCGGCGGTACCTTTACCGACGTCGTTTGCCGTTCGTCGGATGGCAGATTCATAACCCTGAAGACACCGACGTCGCGGCAGGACCCGAGCATCGCGGTTCTGAAAACGCTCAATGCGCTGGCGCTGGATGGGGTTCTCGGCCTTGCGGATATCGCCCGCTTCACACACGGCACGACCGTCGCCACCAACGCCGTGCTTGAGCGCAAGGGTGCGCGCGTCGGCGTGATCATGACAAAGGGCTTTCGCGATGTGCTGGAGATCGGCCGGCAATCCCGACGTCAGATGTACGAACCCATCGTGACCACGCAAACCCCGGTCTTTCTGGCGCCCAGAAGCATGCGCCGCGAAGTGCCGGAACGGATCGCCCGGGACGGGACGGTGATCACGCCGCTGGACGAGGATGCTTTGCGCAACGTGGTCGACGAGCTTGTTGCTGCCGGCGCCGAGGCGCTGTCGATCGTGTTTTTGTTTTCCTTCGTCAACAAAAGCCACGAACTTCGGGCCCGCGATCTGATCCGGCAATGGCACCCGAACCTGACGCTCTCGATATCAAGCGACGTCGATCCGAATTTTCGCGAATACGAAAGAACCGTGACGACGACGTTCGACGCCTATGTGAAACCCTGCGTCGATCAATATATCGAAAATCTGGAGACGGAACTGGCCAAGGCCGGCGTTACGGCGCCGCTGCAGATCATCCAGTCCCGTGGCGGCTTGACGGTAGCGACGGTTGCCCGCCAGCGTCCGATCCGGCTGTTTCTGTCAGGTCCCGCCGGCGGTGTGATCGGCGGGCGTATCGTTGGCGCTGCGTCGAATATCAGCAACCTTCTGACGGTTGATGTCGGCGGCACCTCAGCCGACATTGCCTTGATCAGCGATAACAAACCGTTGCTGCGCCAGGAAGGTTTGATCGATGGCTTCCCCATTCGTGTCGCCATGGTCGACGTCAACACCCTCGGTGCCGGTGGCGGCAGCATCGCCCGGATCGATGCCGTCGGCGGATTGCGCGTTGGTCCGGATTCTGCCGGCTCCAATCCGGGACCGGCCTGCTATGGCCAGGGCGGTGAAAATGCCACGGTGACGGATGCCTCCGTGGTCCTCGGTTACATCGATCCGCAGTATTTTGCCGGCGGCACTTTCAAACTGGATCCAATGCTTGCCGAGCGCGTTGTCGAAGACGGCATCGCCAAGCCGCTGGGCATGAACAAATACGAGGCGGCTCTCGGCATTCATCGTGTTCTCAATGCGCGCATGGTCGAAGGTATCCGGCTGGTGTCGGTGCAGCAGGGGATTGATCCGCGCGGCTTCACACTCGTTCCGTTGGGGGGTGCCGGCGGATTGCATGCGACCCCGCTGGCCGCAGAATTGGGCATCTCGCGCGTTCTGGTGCCACCGGTTCCGGGCGTGCTGGCCGCCGCCGGCCTGCTCGCGGCACCGGTCCAGCATGAAGTCGCGACGGCCTGCTCGATGCCGCTGGATGGACTTGATGCCAAAGCGGTCCGGGACATACTGAACGAACTCGACGCAGAAGCCGCCGCACTGATGAGTCATGAGAATGTCACCCCGGAAAGCATAGAGATTACCTATTCGGCCGATGTGCGTTTTATCGGTCAGTCCTACAACCTCGTCGTTTCGTTCAAATTCAGTGAAACGAAACTGGCCGCAACGATCTACGCATCCTTTCTCGAAGCGCACGAAAGGGTTTACGGGCACGCCACCGAACTGCCGGCACTAATCGTCGGCTTCAGGGTCGTTCATCAATCGGGCGGCTCTGAAACAATTGACAATATGCGGCTGCCCGTTTCGGATGGTCCGGTACAAATCGGCACACGGCGGATTTACGTGGCCGGGTTCACGGGGCCTGTCGACGCCGCCGTGCTTGAAAGAAGCGCCATGCCTGCAGGTTATACATTCTCGGGTCCTGCGATTATCCAGCAAGCGGATACGACAACGCTGGTCGAGCCCGACTGGACAGGCCGGATCGAAGACAGCTTTAATCTTATTCTCGAACACACCAGCCGAGGGGGCCAGTCATGACCGGTGCAAAAGATCGCATGCCATCACAAACCGTTGATGACGTCGCCTTTGATCCCGTCGCCATTGAAGTGGCCCGGCACAAGCTCGAGGGGATTGCCGAAGAAATGCAGCAAACGCTGTTGCGGTCTTCATTCTCGCCGATTGCCAAAGAAGGTCTTGATGCCTCCGCCTGCCTGTTCACGGCAGAGGGGGAGACACTGGCGCAGTCACGGTCGATCCCGATCCATCTCGGCACGCTTATCCCGGTCATGAAGCAAATCATCGAAACGTTCCCGGCGCACGAGATGCGCGAGGGTGATGCCTACATCCTGAACGAGCCGTATCAGGGCGGCACACACCTGCCGGATATCGCCATCGTCACCCCGGTCTATGCGGGCGGGCGGATTATCGCCTATGCCGCAACGATGATGCATCACCAGGACGTCGGCGGGCTTTCGCCGGGATCGGTGCCGACAAACGCGACAGAGATATTCCAGGAAGGGTTGCGCATTCCGCCGCTGCTTCTGTTCCGTGACGGCAAGTTTAACGAGACCCTGATCGCCATCATCCGCAAGAACGTCAGGATTCCGGAAACTTCCATCGGCGATCTGAACGCCCAGCTGGCGGCCTGCAAAGTCGGCGTGCGCCGATTGAAGGAAATGGCCAGCGTCGGTGAAAACCAGATGATCTCGATCTTTGCCGAACTTCTGAGGCGATCGGAAAAGCTGACCAGAGCGGCCCTCGCCCGTATTCCTGACGGCACCTATCACTACACGGATTACAACGATAACGACGGCATCGATCTGGATAAGCCGATCCGGTTTACGGTCGCCGTGACGATAAAGGATGGCACCTTTCATTGTGATTTCACCGGCTCGTCGCCGCAAGTCAGGGGGCCTTTCAATTGCGTGCCCTCCGGCACCCTTGCCGCCGCCTGCTACGCGATCAGGGCCGTCACCGATCCCGATACGATGACCAATGCGGGCTGTTTCCGACCGATCAGCCTGCACCTGCCGGAAGGCTCCATCGTCAACCCGACGGAGCCGGCACCGGTCAACGCCCGCACAGCAACGATCAAAAGAATTGCCGGTGTGATCCTGGGCGCACTGCGACAGGCCCTGCCTGAAAAAATACCGGCGGACGACTGCGGGGAAATGCTGGCGCTGATGTTCGGTGGCAAATGGCCGGGCGGAAAAACTTTCGTGATCGGTGAATTGATCGGCGGCGGCAGCGGTGCCAGCACCCGTTCGGACGGCGTCGACGTGATCGAAACCGATGTCACCAACTGCATGAACCTGCCCGCCGAGTCCATGGAAATGGAAGCCCCGATCCGTGTCCATCAGATTGCACTGCGCCAGGGCTCCGGCGGTGATGGTGAATACCGCGGCGGCCTCGGCCTGATAAAAGAGTACGAGGTTCTGGCAGATGAAGTGCGCGTCACGCACAGAGGCGAAAGACATTATTTTGAGCCCCGCGGCGCCAATGGCGGCGCGGCCGGCGCAAAGGCTGAATCCGTCATTTACCGGGGTTCGGGGGAAGAAATAACCATCCCCTCGAAACTGATGGAAACCCTGAAAAAGGGTGACCGTCTGGTCATCACGACGGCGGGGGGCGGGGGCAACGGTGATCCAGCAGACCGCGCCAAAACCTCGCGGGAAACCGATCAGCGTGACGGCAAGGTTGCCGTATCCCATTAAACGAGCGCAGGAATTGTAATGCTGCGGCCGCCGATTTTAACTCTTTGATACACTCTGAATCTATGGGTTCCGCGCCGCTCAGGCTATAGTGAACGCTGAATTGGCTGTTTCAGGCTGCCCCGGCGGGCTTCGGCGAAAGCGTGATACGATCAGCCCGGATAACTGCGGCTTTTGTATCCTGCCGTGACCATGTATTCTGTCTGATCACCGAAGCGTAAGGTCGATTTCGAAAGAATCTGCTCAATCGCGTGATGGCAGACTTTAAAATGTTATTGGATCGTTTGAGATGAAGCTTCGGAACTGGCAGCAGAAAATAATCGACGACTTTCCGTCGATCTCCGCCAAATACAAGAGATTCATCCTGAAAGCCCCGACCGGCGCCGGAAAAACCGTTCTTGCGCGGCAGATCGTCGATCAGTTCTATCCCGGCAAGAAGGTCATTGTGCTGTGCCACCGGCTTGTCCTGCTGGACCAGCTGCAGACGGCGCTGAGCCAGAACTGTCGTGTTCGGACCCTTGCCGTCTCCGACAAAGGCAAAGCCTTTGAAGATTACGACATCCTGCTGTCGACGAGCATGCGCGCCCGGGAAGTCCTCGACGATGCCATCCCCAAAGCCGATCTGATCATTGTCGATGAAGCGCATCGCGTTTCGCCGAATGGCCGGGGCTATCGGCGGATCATCGAGAAATTCCAGCGCGAAGGAAAAGCCACCGCGCATTTTATGGGGCTGACAGCATCGCCCGAGCGCAGAACAGGCGATCAGCGCGATCAGCTCAACCTCGCCTTCGATGCGATCATCGACTGTGCCGATATCGAAGAACTGATTTCCGAAGGCATTCTCGTCCAGCCGCATTACCGGCCGCATTTTGTCCATGATCTTGACCTGGAGGACATCGATGTCAGCTCCGGCGAGTTTCCGGTCTCCAGACTGACCGATGAAATCATCAAGTCATCAATGCTGGATTATGCAACGCATGCCTATCTGGAGGAGCGCAAGAAAGTCGGCGCAACACCGATATCGGCATGGTTCTGTCCGGACATCCGCGTCGCCGAGATTACCCGCGATCATATCGAGCGGTTCGACATCACGGCAGCGATCATCACCGCAGGCACGCCTCTCAAGGAACGCCGCAGCATCCTTGCCGGACACGCAACCGGCGAGATCGAGGCGCTGGTCTCGGTCGGCGTGCTGACCGAAGGCTGGGACAATCCGGAATGCAACATCATTGTCCACATGCGCCCGACACTGTCGAAGGTGCTGTGGGGGCAATCCGTTGGCCGTGGCCTGCGCTCGGCCCCCGGCAAGGACAAGTGCATCGTCATCGATGTCAGCTCGAACTGGACCACGTTCGGCCCGGTCGAGAAGCTCAAGTGGACGTTGTGGAGTCCGCCCCGTTCATTCCTGCAGTTTCAGAACCGCTTCAACTGGATCGGCCAGCAGCAGGATGACGAAGAACGTCCGGAAACCTATCTGCTGTGCAAGAACGATGTCGCCAAGGGCCGGCCCTGTTCGCATATCTATAAGAAGAACGAGAACGAGGGCGATGCCTGTCCGGTCTGCGGCATTTACTCTGCCATCGATATCTATAAAGAGCGCAGGCTTGATCTGACGTTCAATGACAACAAGCTGCACAAGATTTTCTTCTCGAAGGCACCGGAGATTTTTGCCGGATTGAACATCTCGGTATGGAACAGTCTCGGCGACAGTGCCTGGCGCACCGCCACGCAAAAAGAGATCGCCTATCTGCTGTTCTGTGAAGCGTTCGTCAGAGCCTCGGAGGAGATCGCCGAGTCAGAGGGCGAATACTGGGCATCGACCCTGCAGACCGAAGCCGAGATCCGCGGTGACCTGCTTGATCAGGGGCGCGGCGTCGTCAAGCAGATGGCCTTTGATCTGGCGTGGATTGCCGATGGTCTGGAGACGCGCCGCGAGGTGCGGACGCTGCAGGCGAATTACGGCGTTGCCCTTGTCGGCCCGGTCCTTGAGGCGATGACGCGCAGCCAGAGCGAAACCAAATACCAGCGCGCCGTCAAGATCACCGAACGGCTGGTGACGCTCGGCTGTTCGGTGCACGACGACCTGCCGTATTTCAGGGCCGCAAAATCATAAGGGCAGGGGATCGAAGCCGAAAAGCTCGGTCGGGTTATCGACCAGGATAAGCTTGTGCCCCGACGGCGGTACCCAGCTCAGCGCCAGATCAAGCAATGCCGCGTCATCCAGATAATCTTCGGTTCTGGTGATCATGTTGTGCGGCCAGTTGCTGCCCCAGATCAGCCGTTCCGGGGCATGCGCGGCGATATGGCGGGCGACGTCGGCGATGTCTGCGTAATCGGGGCCGCCGCTTCTGGACGACTCGTAGCAGCCGGAAAACTTGAACCAGCAGTTGCCCCTGTCGATCAGTGACTTCAGTGCATCGACCTCGGCTGAGTCCGGCGTCGCACCGGCAAAGAACTTGCCGTGATGGTCGATGATGTATCGGCTTTTCAGGGCTTTGAGTGCCGGCAGGTGCTGCACGATGTCATTGCCGTCAAACTGCACGGCGATGCACCAGCCCATGGCTGCGGCAAGCGCGTCAACAGCGGCCAGATCCTTCATGCCGACGGCACCGCCGGGCAGATCCATGATCCGTGCGCCACGAATGCCGGCGTCGTGCAGCGACTGAAGTTGTTTCATCGGCATGTCGGGGGTAATGACGGCAACGCCCCGGGCAATCGGCCCCATGATCTCGAGGCAGGCCAGCAGACAGCTATTGTCGTGTTGAAAGGCGTTGCCCTGCGTGATCACCAGACGCTCGATGCCGAGCCACGCCATGACCTGGCGGTATTCTGCCGGACCGGGCAGACCCGGTGGCAGGGGTGGACCGCCGGGCAGTGCCGGAAATCCTTCGAGATACATATGCAACTGGGTATCGACGGCCCCCGGCGGGATATGGAAGCGCGGTTTGGTGCCGCTGTAGGTACGCTGCAGGCTCATGAGTCGTCTCCAAGCGCATAGGTCTGAAGCGCGGCACGGTTGATTTCGATGCCGAGGCCGGGACCGTCCGGAATCTGCACGATGCCGTCCTTGTGGTCGATCGGCGTCATGACGATGGCCTGACGGATCGGATTTTCGGTGCGGTCGAATTCCAGGATCGGTGCCAGTGGCGTTTTTCGCGGCGGATCGGGCGGCAGTGCGGCAATCGCCTGCAGGCTGGCGGCCACGGCAATGGCGCTGCCCCAGACGTGCGGTACGCAGCGTACCCCGTGGATTGCGGCAAGATCGACGACCCGGCGCATCTCGCTGAAGCCGCCGGTGCCGCATACATCCGGCTGCACGATGTCGATGGCGCGTGTGGTAATCGGCTCCAGTATGCCGAAACGGCCATGCCAGGTCTCGCCGCCGGCAACCGGGATCGGCTGTCCGGCCCGCACCGCCCGATAAGCCCCCAGCTGTTCGGGCAGCACCGGTTCTTCGAACCAGTCGATGTCGAATCTGGCGGCACGCATGCCGACCTCGATTGCTTCCAGCACATCATAGCCGTGATTGGCGTCGATCATCAGCCGCATTTCCGGGCTGATGGTGTCGCGCACGGCGGCGATCAGTTGCAGGTCTTCCTCGACGTCGAACCCGATCTTGATCTTGACGGCGTGGAAACCCTCGCGGCGATAGCCGGCAACCTCGGCGGAAATATCGGGGATAAGGTCCACCCCGTCCTTGCGGAACGATCCGGTCGCGTAGGCTTTGACACTGTCTCTGAAGCGGCCGCCCAGCAGCGTCGAGACCGGGACCCCGAAGTGCTTGCCCTTGATGTCCCATAGCGCGATATCGATTCCGGACAGGGCCGTCACGGTCAGGCCGCGCTGCCCCTGATCGCGAAACTGATTGTATAGCGTGATCCAGATTTTCTCGGTCTCAAGCGGGTTGCAGCCGAGCAGGGCGCCGGCATAGCCCTTGACCACGGCGGCATTGGGTGCCGCCGGACCGAGGCATTCGCCCCAGCCGACGGTGCCGTCTTCGCAGGTGATTTCAACCAGACAGTGCTGGCGGCGGTCGAAGCGCATCGACGAGCTTTCGAAGGCCCGGTCCAGCCTGAAATCGAGAACGTGGGTTTTGACGGCTGTGATCTTCATGATGCGTTGTTTTCGATCAATGCCGAGAGCATGCCGACTTCCTCATCGGAAAGATCGGTCAGCGGTGAGCGTACCGGACCGGCATCAAACCCGGCAAGGCGGACCCCGGCCTTGATCGCGGAAACCGCATAGCCCTTGCGGCGGTTTCTGATTTCCAGGAACGGATAGAAGAAATTGCTGAGAATTCTGCTGGTTGTCTGGGTGTCCTGCGCCCGCACGGCTTTGTAAAAGCGCTGCGCCAGCGCCGGAACGAAGTTGAAGACGGCTGAAGAATAGATCGAGAAACCGGCACCCAGATAGGCTTCGGCAAAAACCTCGGCGGTCGGCATGCCGCCGAGATAGCTCAGGCGGTCGCCCATGGCACTGGTGACCTGGCGGATCAGGCTGATATCGCCGGAACCGTCCTTGAAGCCGATCAGGTTGGGGCAGTCGTCGCACAGTCTGGCGATGGTCGACGGCTGCAGGATCGAGTTGTCACGGTTGTAGACGACGACACCGATTTGGACGGCGTCACAGACGGCTTTGACATGCGCATAAAGACCGTTTTGATCGGCTTCGATCAGATAATGCGGCAACAGCAAAAGGCCATCGGCACCGGCATCCTGACAGGCCCGGGCAAGATCTACAGCGATGCGTGTACCGTAACCGCAGCCGCTCAGGATCGGGGTGTTGCCGGCAACGCTTTTGGCGGCGCGAATGATCGCCGGCACCTCGGCCGGCGCCAGCGAGAAGAACTCGCCGGTGCCGCCGGCGGCGAACAGCGCGCTGGCACCGAATCCGGCAAGCCAGGAAACGTGCTCGCGGTAGGCGGCTTCATTGAAGTTGTTGTCGCTGTTGAAAGGTGTTACCGGAAACGAGAGCAGACCGGCTCCCAGGGATTTCTTGAGCGCTGCAGGTTCCATCATCGGACATTTCCCCGTACAGGTCCCAGCGGACCATTGTTATTGCTTTTTCGTAATTCGGGGATTCTGCAAATTATAATACAAGTGTCAATATATGTATGACCAATTGTGGCTATGATCGGTTAAGCCGGCCCCGGTAGCGCTGCTGGCTGCCCTTCAGGTGGATTCGCATCGCTTCGCGTGCGGCGTCTTCATCGCGGGCACCAATGGCGTCGGCAATGCGTTTGTGCTCGTCCTGGATCTGCTGCAGGAAGGCCTTGCTGCTTTCGTCCGCTTTTCCTTCCGGATGCATGGCGCGCGGGATGAAATTCTTGCCGAGCAGTTCAAGAAAATCACGGAACCTCGGATTGTTGGTGGCATCGGCAATGGCCAGATGAAAGGCGACGTCGGCGGCCGCCGTCGGCTTGCCGGCCTTGATCTGCCTTTCGAATTCATGGTGCGCTTCGACGATCAGTTCTTCCTGAGCCGGCGAGCGGCGGATGGCGGCCAAACCGGCGGCTTCGATTTCGGCGGCGGCGCGCAACTCCAGAGTCTCGATAATCGAGGAAATCCGCTCGCTGTCGCCCCACGGGAAGTTGGCCGGCAGCTGGTTGCTTTGCACGAATACGCCGGCACCCTGCCGTGACGAGACGAGGCTGTCGGACTTCAGCGCCGACACCGCTTCGCGGATCACGGTCCTGCTGACGTTGTATTGCTGGGTCATCGCAGCTTCGCTGGGCAGGCGCTCGCCGATCTTCAGCGCGCCGCTGGTGATCTGTTCGCGCAGCGCCTCGATCACCATGGTGACGAGGTTGGTGCGACCGGCCTTGCGCCGGGGCTTGCCGGAGGCTTTTGTCAAAGTGCTTGGCAGTTCGTTTTGTGGCATGGTTCTACAGGGTCCTCCAGCGTGAACGAATGGACGCTTGCGTCCGTTACGTCAAGATTTCAAGTCAGGCCAAGCGAATCATGTTGACGCAAATTCAAAATATGTATTATGACTTTTGGATCATGTAATATAACAAGCTTTACAGCAATCGATAATTGGGAGGAAGTGCATCATGAATACGAAACTCAATTTTAAAGCTGCGGCCATTGCCGGTGCCGTTTTGCTCGGCGTTCTCAGCAGTCCGGCTTCGGCCAAGGACTGGCGCGGCTGGAACATCCATGTCGAGGGATATCCGAATACGCTGGCCCTTGAGCAGTTCGCCAAGGAAGTGACGGCAACGACCAAAGGTCGCGTCTCGCCAACCGTTTACAATGGTGGCGTGCTCGGATCACAGCCGGATGCCATCGAGCAGACCCGCAACGGCGCGCTGGACTTTGCCAACTTCAACATGGGACCGATGGGTCCGATCATTCCGATGACCAACGTACTGTCGCTGCCGTTCCTGTTTACCGGCGAAGACCAGATGCACAAGGTTATGGATGGCCCGGTCGGCAAGAAGTTCTCCGATGCAATGTCCGAAAAAGGCCTGGTCTCACTGGCCTGGTACGATTCCGGTTCGCGCAGTTTCTACAACACCAAAAAACCGATCGTTACGCCCGACGACCTCAAGGGCATGAAGATCCGCGTCATGAACAACGATCTGTACGTGAAGATGGTCGGTGAAATGGGTGGCAACGCAACGCCGATGGCCTTCGCCGAAGTGTTCCAGTCGCTCAAGACCGGTGTCATCGATGGTGCCGAAAACAACTATCCGTCTTTTGAATCGACCAACCATTTTGAAGTCGCGAAATTCTATTCCATTACCCAGCACCTGATCATCCCGGAATGCGTCTGCATTTCCAAGGCGAGCTGGGATGCGCTTTCCAAGGAAGACCAGGCTGCCGTTCGTACCGCCGCCGTGAACTCGGCGGTGTTGCAGCGCAAGCTGTGGGCCGAACGCTCCAACGCCAGCCGCAAGAAAATCGAAGCCGCCGGTGTGAAGGTCAATGAAGTGAAAGACAAGAAAGCCTTCCAGATGGCCATGAAGCCTGTCTACACGGGTTTCCTGAAGACGAACCCCGAACTCGCCGGTTTGATCACCGAAATTCAATCAACCAAATAAAATGTGCTAACGTAAGCAATGCCCCGGCTCCGTATGGCGTCCGGGCATTCTTCATGGGGAGTGTCATATGGGTAACCCGGTTCACGAAGTCCAAGGAACACGTCTGGCCGAGCGAAGCGGATTTGAGCGAGCGCTAGATACGGTGGTCTTTGTAAGCAATTTCGTTTCCGGTTCCCTGATGGTTATTCTGATCGTGATTTTCGGTTGGCTGGTTTGGGGGCGGTATGTTCTCAACAGCACGCCGACATGGGTCGAGCAGGCGGCGCTTGTGATCGTCATTTACATCGCCTTCCTCGGCGCCGCGGTCGGCACCCGGAACGGCACCCATCTCAGTATTGATTTCATCCGCGAAGCCATGCCGCCGTTGCCCAGATTGATCCTGCACATCATCGCCGAATTGCTGATGGTTCTCTTCGGCATCTTCATGGCCTGGCAGGGATGGGGGCTGGTGATGACCAATCTGACGCGGGAAATCCCGATGCTCGGTCTGACCGAAAGCTGGCGCGCGGCACCTCTGGTGATCTGCGGGGTCATGATCGTGCTGTTTTCGGCGGTCAATCTTTTGCGCGCCGCTCGTGCGCCACACAGAGAGGAATAAGCGATGGGCTTGCTGATCCTGTTCGGCCTGTTCTTCGGTAGCATGATTGCCGGTGTCCCGGTTGCCTTCGCGCTCGGCATCGCCACGATCGGCGGTTTCATTTATGAAGGCCTGCCGGTGTTTGTCGCCTTCCAGCGGATCCTTTCGGGGATCTCGGTGTTTTCGCTGCTGGCTATCCCGTTCTTCATCTTTGCCGGTGAACTGATGCTGCAAGGTGGTATCGCGGCGCGTCTGGTGCGCCTGGCGGCAGCGGCCGTCGGCAGCTTCCGGGGCGGGCTCGGCAGCGTCAACGTGTTCTCGTCGATGCTGTTCGGCGGCATCTCCGGCTCGGCCGTCGCCGACGTTTCGGCACTGGGGTCGATCCTGATGCCGGTGATGAAGGAAAAAGGCTACGACCCCGACTATAACGTCAATGTCACGGTGACGTCGTCGATCGCCGGGATCGTCATTCCGCCCAGTCACAACATGATCCTGTTTGCCGTTGCCGCCGGAGGCGTGTCGGTCAGCAAACTGTTCATCGCCGGGATCGTGCCCGGCGTGCTGATGTGCATGTGCCTGGGGGTTGCCGCCTATCTGGTCGCCGTCAAGCGCGGCTACGGCGGCGAGCCGTTCCCGGGCTTCAAGGCCATTCTGGTCAGCTTTATCATCGCCATCCCGGGTCTGCTGACCGCGGTCATTATTGTCGGCGGGGTGCTTTCCGGGGTCATGACGGTAACGGAATCGGGGGCCTTCGGGGCGATCTATGCGCTCGTCGTGACCATCTTCGTGTACCGGGAACTGACCTGGAAAAACTTTCTCACGGCGGTGACAAAATCGGTAACCACGACCTCGATGGTGATGATTCTGGTCGGCTGCGCATCGGCGTTTGCCTATCTGCTGGCGCTGTATCGGGTGCCGTTGATGCTGGCCTCGTCCCTGACGTTCCTGTCCGACAATCCCTTCATGATCCTGCTGATGCTCAACATCATCCTGTTGCTGCTCGGCATGATCATGGACATGGCGGCGCTGATTTTGATCTGTACGCCGATCTTTTTGCCGGTGATGAACAGCATCGGTCTTGATCCGGTGCAGTTCGGCATCATCATGATGATGAACCTGGGATTGGGGTTGTGTACGCCGCCGGTCGGTGCCTGCCTGTTTGTCGGCTGTATCATCGGCGGGGTGAAGATACAGGATTCCATTCGCACCATCTGGCCGTTCTATCTCGCCATTCTGGTGGCGCTGTTGCTGACCACCTATGTCCCGGCGATATCATTGACACTGCCAAGACTGCTCGGTTAAGGGTTCGACGCATGAAAAGACTGCTCATCACAGGTGCCGCCGGCAGCCTCGGCAAGATGGCCCGCAAACGTCTGGTGCATCTGGCAGATGCGCTACGTCTTTCCGATATCGTCGCGATGGACCCGGCCGGCAAAAACGAAGAGGTGGTCGTTTGCGACCTTGGTGATCCTGCTGCGGTCGACGCACTGGTCGCCGGATGCGACGGTATCGTGCATCTGGGCGGTGTGTCTGTCGAAGACAAGTTCTCGAAGATACTCAACGCCAACATCCAGGGCATCTTTAACCTCTACGAGGCGGCGCGCCGTCACGGCTTGCCGCGCATCGTCATGGCCAGTTCCAATCACACGATCGGTTTTCACCGTCAGGACGTGATGCTGGACGCCGCGTCGGCGCAAAAGCCGGACGGACTGTACGGGGTCTCCAAATGCTTCGGTGAGGATATGGCCAGTCTGTATTTCAACAAGTTCGGTCAGGAGACGGCCATCGTGCGGATCGGCTCGTGCATCCCCGAGCCGATCAACCACCGTATGCTGGCGACGTGGCTCAGCTATGACGATTTCGTGTCGCTGATCGAATGCGTTTTCCGGGCGCCCAAACTGGGGCTGCCGATAATCTACGGCGTCTCGGCCAACGATACCTGCTGGTGGGACAACAGTGCCGTCGACTATCTGGGCTGGAAGCCAAAGGACAACGCCGCCGCCTTCAAGGCCAAGCTTGATGCAACGGTTGCGCGGCCTGACCCCGATAGTGCCCTGGCCGTCTATCAGGGCGGGCAGTTTATCGACGATCCGATATTCGAAGAATAAACCGCAACGTGCCGGCCCTCAGCGCCGCGCCAGTGCGACGATGTAGCGTGCCGGCTGCGTCGGCGAGGGATTGGTATATGTGCAGACGCGTGCCGGGGCCAGATCAAACGACAGGCAGTCACCGGCCCCAAGGGTGTTCTCCTCATGCCCTTCCCGGACAACCAGTTGCCCTTTCAGCATCCAGACACAATGGCCGCGCAAAAAAGCGTAGGCCGAAGCCGGATAGCTGACGCTGGCACCGGGCGGTAGATCGATCTGCACCAGTTCCGGCTCGACCCCGGGGGGTGTCAGGGCACGGCGCTGATAACCCGTTGCCGGATCGGTCCACAGACTCTGCTCGGCGGCACGGTTGATGCGTCCGCTGGCGCCGTCCTTTTCCGCGCGCGCCAGCAGGGTCGAAAGCGTCAGCCCGAAAGCCCCGGATAACCGCCCCAGCAAATCCGCCGTTGGACTGGCTTCGGCCCGCTCGATCTTGCTGATCATCGCCCTTGATACACCGGAAACGTCGGCCAGTGTCGCAATGCTCATGCCGCGCGCATCGCGTTCAAGTTTCAGGCGCTGGGCAAGCAGGCCGCGCAGCGGATCATCTGTGGCAGTCTCGGTGATCATTATAGTGGACATAAGTATATTTTAGTAGATATACAGTCCCATGACCATCATTGATTTCAGAACTGTCCCGCCATTCATGGGGCCCGGAAGCCGTGGCTGATTTGCCGCTCGGCCATAACGGCGGGCCGCCGCTGGAGGATGACCCGGGCAGGGCCTGGCGGGTTTGGTGCTGGAACCGTGCTCTGAAACAGGCATGGAAGTCACCGCCCAGAGAGATTGTCCTGCGCAGAATGGCGCGGGCAAAGCTGCTCGGCATGACATATCACGAATACACTCTTGAGATACTTGAGCGGGGCCGGCAACCCTGACGGTCATGGCTGCGTGAAACCCCCGGCTCGTGCAAAAAAAACCATTGACCGGCAGGTTGCCCGTTCCAACATAATGGGAGCCATAAAACGAGACGACGTTAAAAAAATAACAACGGGGGGAATATGCCGGGCAAACCAGCCATTCTGGTAGGACGCAAACTGCCGCCTGCAGTCGAAGCGCGATTACAGCGTGATTACGAACCAATCCTCAATCCCTCCGACAAAGTCTATTCACCCGAAGAGATCATCGAACTTTCATCGCGCGTTGATGCGATTTTGCCTTGTCATACCGAACATTTGCCGGCCGACGTGATCGCCCGCCTGTCCGACCGCGTCAAGGCGATCGCCAATTTCTCGGTCGGCTATGACCACGTCGATGTCGCCGCCGCCAAAAAGCGCGGCATTATCGTCACCAACACCCCGGATGTGCTTTCCGATGCGACCGCTGAAATCGCGATCCTGCTGATGCTGGCCGCGGCCAGGCGGGCCTCGGAAGGGGAGCGGCTGGTGCGCTCGCAGGGCTGGAAAGACTGGTCGCCGTCGTTCATGGTCGGCAGCCAGATCACCGGCAAGCGCTATGGCGTCATCGGCATGGGCCGGGTCGGTCAGGTCGCCGCCAGACGTGCGCGCGGCTTCGAAATGGAAATCCATTATTACAACCGCAAGAAACTGGACCCGGCGCTGGAGCAGGGGGCGACGTTTCACGCCAATGTCGACGATCTGCTGGCCAACGCCGATGTTTTGTCGATTCACTGCCCGGCGACGGCGGAAACCAAGGGGTTGTTGAACGCCGAGCGGATCGCCAGATTGCCTGATGGTGCGGTGATCGTGAACACCAGCCGTGGTGCCGTGATCGATGATGACGCGCTGATCGCCGCCCTCAAATCGGGCAAGATTGCCGCTGCCGGCCTTGATGTATTCAATGGCGAGCCGGAAAACATCCATCCCGGCTATCGGACGCTTGAGAATGTTTTCCTGTTGCCGCACATCGGCAGTGCCACCAGGGAAACCCGGGATGGCATGGGATTCCGTGCCCTTGATAACCTGGATGCGATTTTTGCCGGCAAGGAGCCGAAAGACCGCGTCGGGTAAACTGGTCGGTGGTATCCCACTAACCGTTGACGCTTCAATGCAAGCAACGTAGCGTGTATTGCAATAATGAGAAAAAATACTGAGCAACAGTATTAACGAGGAAACAGATTTGGGAGCCTGTCATTTTCCGCAATCCATCGGATATTTGAAAAGTCCCGATACGGGGGTACTTAAAGGTTTTGGTGCCCTTCACATCCAAGTTCCGGGCGAGTATCGGTAAAAATCCGAATTTGATCCGGGGCACATGAAACTTTGGGAGAAAGTTTATGTCCAAGAAAACTGAAACAGTATCACGTCGCAAATTCCTCAAGAGCTCGGCTCTTGCGGCAACCGGTGCGGCTGCAGCAACCGTAGCAGCCCCGCATGTTGCCAAGGCAGCGACGACCCTTAAAGTGCAGGCTGCCTGGGGTGGCGGTATCTTCCTTGAAATGGCGCAGGATTATGTAAACCGCGTCAACAAAATGTCCGGCGGCGCGATGAAGATCGATCTGCTCGGCGTTGGTGCCGTGGTCAAGACGGCCGAAATGCAGACCGCCGTGCACAAGGGTGTGCTCGATGGCGCGCACATGGTGACGGCTTACTGGTATTCGAAATCACCGGTCGCTTCACTGTTTGGTACCGGTCCTTGCTTCGGCTGGACGGCCAACGAAATGATGGGCTGGATCGCCTACGGCGGCGGCAGGGAACTCTATTACGAACTGATGCACAAAATGCTGAAGCTCGATCTGGTCGGCTTCTTTACCGGCCCGATGCCTGCACAGCCGCTTGGCTGGTTCAAGAAGCAAATCACCGATTCCTCTCAGATGAAGGGCCTCAAGTACCGCACCGTTGGTCTCGCGGCCGACGTTCTGCAGGAAATGGGCATGTCGGTTGTTCAGCTTCCGGGTGGTGAAATCCAGCCGGCAATGAAATCCGGCCTGATCGACGCTGCCGAGTTCAACAACCCGACGGCGGACATGGACTTTGGTATGCAGGACGTTTCCAAGCACTACCATCTTGCCAGCTATCACCAGTCGCAGGAATGCTTTGAAATCATCTTCAACAAGACCCTGTTCAACAACCTCGCCAAAGAACAGCAGGCAATTCTTGAATATGCTTCCGAAGCCGCTTCTCAGGACATGGCCTGGAAGGCGATGGAGATCTATTCCAAGGATCTCGTCGTCCTCAAGGAAAAATTCGGCGTCAACGTATACCGTACGCCGGATTCAGTCATGAAGGACCAGTTGAAGGCATGGGACATCGTTGTCAAACGCATCAGCGACAGCGATCCGTTCTTCAAGAAAGTCATCGACTCGCAGATGAAGTGGGCGAAACGCCATGGTGCCTATGCGCTGCAGAATGCGCCTGATTACCGTGGTGCCTATGAGCATTACTTCGGCAAGCTCTAAGCGGACGGATTGAAGTCAGTCTGTTGCGGAGGGCGGCGCCAGTATTGGGGCCGCCCTTCCACCGTATATTTTTATTAATTTATAAGCGAGGCCGTGGGCATGACCCGTATCCTGCATTTTATTGACAGTTTGAGCGCCTGGAGTGGCAAGTCGTTCGCGTGGTGTATCGTAATCCTGACGCTGTCCACGTGCTATGAAGTGTTCGTTCGTTACGTCCTGAACAGCCCGACAACATGGGCCTTTGACATGAGCGTGCAGATGTACGGCTCGTTGTTCATGATGGCAGGTGCCTACGCGCTTTCACAGGATGCGCATGTCCGCGGTGACGTCGTTTACCGGCTGATGCCGCTCAAGTGGCAGGCCAGCGTCGATCTGGTGCTGTACATCCTCTTCATGTTCCCGGGTGCACTTTGTCTGATATACTACGGCACGGATCAGGCCATGGAATCCTGGTCTTACCACGAAGTGAGCTGGTCAAGCCCGGCGCGCATCCAGATTTATTTCTTTAAAACCCTGATCCCGATTTCCGGCACACTGCTGTTACTGCAGGCCATTGCCGAAGCCGTACGCTGTATCCAGTGCATCCGCGACGGCCGGTGGCCGCCCAGACTGCATGATGTCCAGGAAACGGAGACCATGCTGTTGCATGAAAAACAAGATCTTACGCACGCCAAGCCGGAGTCTGCCCAATGACCGATCCACAAATTGCCATCATGATGCTTGGCCTGTTCATCTTTGTGGTGCTACTAGGCTTTCCGATTGCTTTTACCCTGATCGCCATGGGCCTCGGCTTTGGCTATTACGCCTACTTTGACCCGATGCGCATGAAGGGTCTGTTCGACAACCGGATCTTTGACCTGTTTGTACAAAATACCTTCTCGGTTATGTCGAACGATGTGCTGGTGGCGGTACCGTTATTCCTATTTATGGGGTACGTGGTTGAGCGGGCCAACATCGTCAACCGGCTGTTCTTCAGCTTCCAGCTGGCAGCCCGACACCTGCCGGGGTCAATGGCGGTTGCCGCCCTTGCCACCTGCGCGGTGTTTGCGACGGCAACCGGGATTATCGGTGCGGTCGTGACGCTGATGGGGATGCTGGCTTTTCCGGCGATGCTGGAAGCCAAGTACGATGTGCGGTTTGCGTCCGGCGTGATCTGTGCCGGTGGCTGTCTCGGCATCCTGATCCCGCCCTCGATCATGTTGATCGTGTATGCGGCGATTGCAGAAATTTCACCCTTGCGCCTGTATGCCGGGGCCATGTTTCCGGGCTTCATGCTGGCCGGCTTTTATATGATCTACGTCGTTCTGCGCGCCACCATCAATCCGGCGCTGGCACCAAAGCCGAAGGACGTCGACGTCTCGATGGGTAAAGTGGCCTATGAGCTGCTGACTTCGTTCTTCCCGCTGGCCATCCTCATCATGTCGGTGCTGGGTGCGATCCTGCTGGGTCTGGCGACGCCTGCCGAAGCGGCTGCCGTCGGTGCCGCCGGCGGGCTGGTACTGGCCATGCTTTATCGGTCGCTGACCTGGGAACGTCTCAAGGAAGCTGTCTATCTTACAGCCAAGACCTCGGCGATGGTGTGCTGGCTGTTCGTCGGCTCGTGGACGTTTGCGTCGGTGTTCTCGTATCTCGGCGGCCACGATATTATCAAGGACTGGTTCCTGGCGCTCGACGTCGGCACGGTCGGCTTCCTGATCATGGCACAGACCATCATCTTCCTGTTGGGCTGGCCGCTGGAATGGACCGAGATCATCATCATCTTCGTGCCGATCTTCCTGCCGATGCTGGCACACTTCCAGGTCGACCCGCTGTTCTTCGGCATGCTGGTCGCGCTGAACCTGCAGACCTCGTTCCTCACGCCGCCGATGGCGATGGCGGCGTACTACCTCAAAGGAGTGGCCCCGCCGCATGTCACGCTGATTGATATTTTCTCGGGGATCATGCCGTACCTGGCGATCGTCATCTTCACGATGATCTTGCTGTACAACTTCCCGGGTATCGCCTTGTGGCTGCCTGAAGTCCTGTTCGGACCGGGTTGAGCATAGGCACGGGGACGATCTGACCATGCAAGGAGCATTCACGCTGGGGGCGGCAGAAGCCGCCCAGGCGATCCGTGACGGCCAGTTGAAATCGGAAGAACTGGTGGCCTCGTGTCTGGCCCGGATCGATGAGTTCGAGCCGACGGTTCAGGCATGGACGCATCTTGATGCCGAACATGCCCTGACCCAGGCCCGGGCCTGCGATCAATTGCGCTACGATGGTGAAGTGACCGGACCCATGAACGGTGTGCCGGTCGGCATCAAGGACATCATCGATACCGATGACTATCCGACCGAGTACGGCTCGCCGATACATGCCGGTCGCAGATCCTGGGGGGATGCGCCGGCGGTTGCCAGACTGCGCGAAGCCGGGGCTGTCATTCTGGGCAAGACCGTGACCACGGAATTTGCCGTTTATGCGCCGGGCAAGACGACCAACCCGCATGATCCGGAACGTACCCCGGGCGGTTCCTCAAGCGGCTCGGCGGCGTCGGTGGCTTCGCTGATGGTGCCGCTGGCACTGGGTACCCAGACCAACGGCTCGACGATCCGTCCGGCCTCGTTTTGCGGTGTTGTCGGCTACAAACCTTCGTTTGGTCTGATCCCGCGTACCGGCATGCTGCGCCAGTCGCCGCCGCTTGATCAGGCCGGCGTGTTCGCCCGCTCGGTCGGCGATGCGGCATTGATGGCGGAATGTATTTTCGGCTATGACGCCGAAGACAGCTACATGCGTCCGCAGGCGCGGCCACGCCTGGTTGACGCACTGGCGCGCGAATTGCCGATGACGCCACGACTGGCGTTCGTCAGATCACCGGCCTGGGACCAGGCAGAAGAGGGCACCAAGGCCGCCTTCGCGGAGCTTGTTGATTTTCTGGATGATCGAGCCGAAGACGTCGAACTCGATGAAGTTTATGACGAGGTCTTCGAATGGCAGCGTCGCGTCATGGAAGCGGATCTGGCCAAAAATTTCGCCCATGATTTCAATCGTGCCGCTGATCAGTTCAGCCCGCAGCTGACGGAAATGATCATGCGCGGTCGCGAGGTCAAGGCGGTCGATTACAATCTCGGTCTTGATCGCATGACCCTGTTCGAACAAGGCCTCGATGAGGTGTTCGAAAACTTCGACGTGATCCTGACCCCGGCAACACCGGGCGAAGCACCGAAGGGGCTGGATGCGACCGGCAACCCGGCGTTCTGTACGTTGTGGACGTTCACCGGTCTGCCGGCGATTACGCTGCCTCTGATGCAGGGTGATGCGAGGATGCCGCTCGGTGTGCAACTGGTCGGCAAGAAGGGCGATGATGCCCGTCTGCTGCAAGTCGCCCAATGGCTCAGCGACCGTGTCGACGAAGCGACGGAATGAACAGAATAAACACAACCGCGACATAGGGCGCAGGCTGTGGCATAATATTACGAAGGAAAAGGGTTAAACTCATGGATAGCATTATCACCGGCGTTATCGGCATTGCTCTGTTCTTGCTGTTTGTCGGCGGACTGGCTGAATCGATCGGCGCGCCGCCGTTCATCATCATTGTCGTTGTTGTCTGCGGTGCGGCGATTTACGGCCTTTATGAAGATATCCAGTCCTCCAAATCTAGTGATCAGGATTGATCCCGGGCAGGGACTGAAGCAGCACCTGTATGCCGGCTTCGGCGCAGGCGATGTCCTGTTCCGGGGCCCCGCCCGAAAGCCCGACGGCGCCGACCACAACCCCGGCACTGAAGACCGGAATGCCGCCGCCGACGGTCGAAAAACGACCCCCTGCCGCCATCTGGATACCGTTTGTCAGATTGCCCGGCACCGCCGCCGCATTGTAATCGGCGGTCGCTTTTCTGGAAATTGCCGCCGTGTATGCCTTGTCCTGCGCCAGCGTCGTCGACAGGGGTTTGCCGTGATCCATGCGTTTGAAGGCAATCAGATGACCGGACTCGTCAACCACGGCGATACACATGGGAACATTGATTTCCTGGGCTTTGGCTTCGGCGCCGCTTATAAGAAGGGCCGCGTCTGCATAGGAAAGGCGTTGGATCGTCAGCAAAGCTCGTCTCCTCAGATTGAATGTCTCCGACACAGAAAATGAACGATAACCCGATCAAGAAATGGCTCATCGCCTACCTGCGCCAACCGTTCCACATGATTGTGTGGGTGATGGAGACGTTTGCCAAGAACCGTAAGCGCGTCGCCGCATTTATGGCCCGCGAAGGGGTCATGCGGGTTTTCAAAACCGTCGTTGTCGCAACCTTTTTCATCTGGCTGGCGGTGTTTGCTTTCCTGTCGAGCCGGGAAGAAGGCAACCGCTTCGGCTGTGCGGTGAAAAGCCTGATGTCCGATGCCGACATGACCGGCTGCGAGCCGCAGCCCTGGCAGAAGCCGGCAAAAGCGGACTAGGCTTGATTTACTGGCCGCGTTTTCCGATGATGCGGGCCACTGGGAGGAACCATAAAAATGAAATTCTTTGTTGATACCGCCGACGTTGCGGAAATTCGCGCACTGATCGCTTTGGGCCTTGTCGATGGCGTTACCACCAATCCGTCGCTGATCGCCAAGTCCGGTCGTGACATGTCGGAAGCCATCAAGGAAATCTGCGATCTCGTCGATGGTCCGGTATCGGCCGAAGTGACGGCCACCGATTTCGAGGGCATGATGGCCGAAGCGGCCAAGCTCAGCGCCATCGCCGCCAACGTCACCATCAAGGTGCCGATGACCGAAGCCGGTATCCAGGCCTGCAAGGCGCTGTCCTATGACGGGACCTCGGTCAACGTGACGCTGTGCTTTTCGTCGGCGCAGGCGATTTTGGCAGCGAAGGCCGGGGCGGCGTTCATTTCACCGTTCGTCGGCCGGCTCGACGACATCGGTCAGGACGGCATGGGCCTGATCGAGGAAATCTGCGAAATCTACAGCAATTATGATTTTGACACCGAGGTGCTGGTCGCATCCGTGCGTCATCCGATGCATGTCGTCGATGCCGCCCGCATGGGTGCCGATGTCGCCACGGTGCCGCCGTCGGTGCTGCGCCAGATGTTCAAGCATCCGCTGACCGACAAGGGGCTGCAGGCGTTCCTCGACGACTGGAAGAAAACCGGGCAGTCGATTCTGTAGATGCGAGAAAGCGGGCTGAATACTGTCTTTCCTTTTTACGTCAATATGTTAAGTCCACGCATTACAAATTCGCCATGTTCCAATTCTGGGCTTGAAGCTCTGAGTCATCGTTCTATTTTATGAACCTTCAAAAAATGCGCAGGGAAATCGTCTGATGTCAGAAATGATTGCGCTATCGCGCTTGACCAAGCGGTTCGGTCCTCTCACGGCTGTCGACGGCATCGACATGACGGTGCGCCGGGGTGAAGTCCTCGGATTTCTCGGCCCGAACGGTGCCGGCAAATCGACAACCATGAAAATGCTGACCGGCTTTTTGACCCCGACCGAGGGCACGGCCTGCGTCAACGGGATCGATGTCACCAAAGATCCGGTCGGCGTCAAACGCGGCATCGGTTATCTGCCGGAAGGTGCGCCTTGCTATGGCGACATGACGCCGGCGGCGTTCCTCAACTTCATCGCCGATGTGCGTCGGCTGACCGGCAAGGAACGGGACGCGGCGATTGCCCAGGCGATTGAACGCGTCGAAATCGGCGATGTCATGGACCAGCCGATCGAGACCCTGTCGAAAGGCTTCAAGCGGCGCGTCGGTCTTGCCCAGGCGATCATTCACAACCCGCCGGTCCTGATCCTCGACGAGCCGACCGACGGTCTCGACCCCAATCAAAAACATCAGGTGCGGGCGCTGATCCAGCAGATGGCCGCCGACAAGGCGGTGGTGATCTCGACGCATATCCTCGAAGAGGTCGAAGCGGTCTGCACCCGAGCCGTGGTTATTGCCCGCGGCAGAATCCTTGCCGACGGCACCCCCGAAGACCTGCTCAAGCGTTCGCCGCTGCATAACGCGGTGCATCTCAAGGTTGTCATGGCCGCCGCCGATGCGATCGCCGGCGATCTGGCGATGCTTTCGGTCGTCGACAAGATCACCCGCGACATGACCATCGACGGTTATTGCGCCATCGCCATCACGTCGAAGTCCGGCGCACCGATTGCGCCCGATGTTGCCGCCATGCTGAAAGACAAGGGCCACGTCATCAGTGATATGAAAACCGACAAGGGTGCGCTCGACGCGGTGTTCCGCGAAATCACCCGAGGCAAGGCACCGGAGCCGACCCATGTGTAAATGCGGCTACAATATCTGGATCATCGCCAAGCGCGAATTCTGCGGCTATTTCGCGACCCCGCTGGCGCTCGTCTTCATCGTCATCTTTCTGGCCCTGACCGGCGCCTTCGCGTTTTATGTCGGCGGCTTTTTCACCCGCGGCAATGCCGATATGACGGCGTTCTTTGCCTATCATCCCTGGCTGTTTCTGCTGCTGGTGCCGGCGATCGGCATGCGGTTGTGGGCGGAAGAACGTAAATCCGGGACCATCGAGCTTTTGATGACGCTGCCGGTCTCGACCGTCGATGCGGTGTTCGGCAAGTATCTTGCCGCGTGGGCCTTTTGCGGCCTGGCGCTGGCGCTGACGTTCCCGATGTGGATCACCGTCAATGTGCTGGGCTCGCCCGACAACGGTGTCATCGTCGCCAGTTATATCGGCAGTTTCGTCATGGCTGGTGCCTTCCTGGCGATCAGTGCGTGCATCTCGTCGATGACCAAAAATCAGGTCATCGCCTTCATCATTGCGGCCACGGTGTGCTTTCTGTTCACCATGTCTGGCGCGCAGATGGTGCTGAATTTCTTCCAGGGCTGGGCGCCCGACGTATTGGTCGAAGCCTTGCGTTCGATGAGTTTTCTCACCCATTTCGATGCGGTGACCCGGGGCGTGATCGATCTCAAGGATGTGGTGTTCTTCGGATCACTGATCGTGTTGTGGCTGTTCCTCAACATCATCTCCGTTGAAATCAACAAGGGACGGTGAGGGACGCATCATGAATTTTATAGCCAACATCGACCGTTCCAAGCTCGCCATTCTTGCCAGCGTTCTGGCGGTAGTGACGTTCCTCGCGGTCAACATTTTCGCCAACACCACATTCCGCGGCCTCGAGACCGACCTCACCGAGGAAAGCCTGTTTACGCTTTCCGACGGGACCCGTGACATTCTGAAAAAGATCGACGAGCCGGTCACCGTCCGCATGTTTGTCTCGAAGCGTCTGGTCGAGCTGAACCCGGCCCATGCCACCTATGCCGACCGAATCCGTCAGCTTCTCGAGCGCTATGTCGATCTGTCCGGCGGCAAGATCAGACTCGAGCTTTATAACCCCGAACCCTTCACCGATGAAGAAGACCTCGCGGTCTCATTCGGGCTGCAGGGCATTCCTCTCGATAACACCGGTGATCTCGGCTATTTCGGTCTGGTGGCGACCAACAGCGTCGACGATCTTGAGCGCATCGCCTATCTCAGCCCGGAACGCGAGACCTTCCTCGAATACGATCTGTCGAAACTAATCTTCAAACTGGCCCGGGACAAGAAGCCGCTGGTCGGCGTGATCTCCAGTCTGCCGCTTACCGGCGGCCCGCGCGTGCAGGGCGGACAGTCTTGGCCGTTCATCGACCAGATCCGTGAATTCTTTGATATAACGACAATCGGGCTGAACGATACGCAACTGCCGCCCGGTGTCGACGAGCTGCTGATCGTGCATCCGAACGGCATCAATGACCGGCTGATGTACCAGATCGACCAGTTCGTCCTGAAGGGCGGTAAGGCCCTGGTTTACGTCGATCCGAATTCTGAAATCGAAGTGGCCATGGCACGGGGTCAGGCCGGGGTCGGTCGTTCCGACTTCGACACAATGCTCACCGCCTGGGGCGTTGAACTCGAAAACGGCAAGGTGGTCGGCGATCTCGAGAATGCCCGACGCGTCAACGTCAGCCAGCGTGGTCAGGCGGCGGTCGCCGATTACGTCACATGGCTGTCGCTGCTGCCCAGGAGCTTCAAGAGCGACGATGCGATTACCGCTGATTTGCAGCGGATCACATTCGCAAGTGCCGGTATCCTGAAGCCGGTAAAGGACAAGGGCACGACGCTGGTACCGCTGATTCAATCCTCGCCGCAATCGATGGAAATCGATGTCAACAAGGTGCGCGTCAATCCCGACGTGGTGTCGCTATTCCGTGATTTCAAACCGTCCGGCGAACAGAAGATTCTGGCTGCCCGGGTCATCGGCAAGCCCGGCACGGCATTCCCGGATGGTCTGCCGCCGTTGCAAAAGGGTCAGGAAGCACAGCCGAACGATCCCAAGCCGGAAGATCACGTCGCCAAGGCTGTCAATGATATCGGTGTGGTTGTCGTCGCCGATATCGACATGCTGCACGAACAGTTCTGGATGCAGTCCAGACAGATCTTCGGTCAGACCTTCAACGTGCCGTTTGCCAACAACGCCGACTTTGCCGTCAATGCGCTGGAAAACCTGAGTGGCGGCACGGCCCTGATGAGCCTGCGCGCCCGCACCGAAGCGATCCGCACGTTCACCTATGTTGACGATGTCCGCAAAAGCGCCGAACGGCAGTTCCGTGACAAGGAACAGCAGCTGGCCAAGCAGATCGACAGCATCAAAACCGAGCTGGCCGGTTTGCTGAACCGCGATCAGGCCGGCGGCGAGCTGATCATCGGACCGGCCGACAAGGCCAAGGCCGAAGAATACCGGCGTGAAATGGTCCGCCTCCGCAAGGAGCTGCGCAACGTTCAGTATGAACTGCGCAGGGATATCGATGATCTCGACGGCTTGCTAAAGTTCATCAATATTGCGGCCATTCCGCTGCTGCTGGGACTGATCGCACTGATCTGGCTGGTGGTTGGACGGGCGCGCCGGGCGCGACGCTTCCATTTGGCGAAACATGAGGGATAGGAGGGCGCAATGTCACCCAGAACAATAAGTATCCTATTGGTCATGGCCATCCTCAGCTCGGCCGCCGCCGTCTATGGGGTCTCGACACGGGTCAGTTACCAGAAGTCGAATTTCCAGGGGCAGCGATTGTTCCCGACATTGCTAGATGATGCCAAAACCGTACAGGAAATGGTCGTGACCCAGAATGGCCTGACCCTGACCCTGGTGCGTAACGGCGATAAATGGTCACTCAAGGAAAGCGGCAATTATCCGGTACACGGCAATCTGGTTTCGAAGGTTGTCTTCAGTCTTGCCAACATGGAACTGCTGGAAGCGAAAACCGACAAGCCGTCGCGCTATGATTCGCTGGATCTTGGCGAACCGACGAAAAAGGGCACCAAGTCACAGCATGTCACCCTGAAGGACGGCGCCGGCAAGGTGCTGGCCGATCTGATCATCGGACGGGCCAATTTCTTTCTACCGGAAACCACCACCGGCGGCATGTACGTGCGCCGACCGGGCGAACAGCAGACCTGGCTGGTCCGCGGTCTGGTCGATTTCGGCGGCGAGCCGCGCTCCTGGCTGGTGCGCGACATCATCGATATCAAGCCGGAACGGATCATCCATGTCGATGTGACGCAGCCGGATGGCGAAAAACTGATTGTCGGCCCGAAACCGGGTGAGAAGGGTGAATTCACCTTTGAAAACATGCCGGCCGGGATGAAGCTGAAAAGCGAATTTGCGCCCCGTAACATTGCCGCCCTGCTTTCCAGTTTTGTGCTCAACGACGTGCGCCGGGCCGATGATATGAAGCTGGATCCGGCCCAGGCCTTTGTCGTCGATTACATGACAAACGACGGCATACATGTGCTGCTGCATCTTTGGCAGTTCGAAAAAAAGCATTACATGAAACTCGAAGCCGCGTATTCGGGTGACAAGCCGGAGTCCGATGCCGCCAAGCAGGCCGCGACGATTGCCGAGCGGACCAAAGGCTGGGTTTACATCATTCCGGATTATCACTACGAGCAGGTGTCGAAGAAGATGTCGACTTTCCTCGAGAAGATCTAGCCGGCGCTTTTTACCATGGCATCAAGCAGGATCTGTGCGCCCGTGGCCAGATCATCCGGCTTGGCGTTTTCCAGTTCATTGTGGCTGATACCGCCCTCGCAGGGCACGAAGATCATGCCGGTAGGCGCAATGCCGGCAACTTTGCAGGCGTCGTGACCGGCCCCTGAATGGATATCCATGAAGCGGATCTGCCGATCCCGGCAGGCGTTGCGGACCGTCTCGATACAGGTGTCATCAAAGCGCACCGGTTCGGCCCGGGTTACCACCTCGACCTGCACCTCAAGACCGTCACCCTTGGCAATCTCTTCACAGATGCCGAGCATGTCGACCTCCATCTGCTGCAGCACGTCGGACGCGGGATGGCGGCTGTCGATGGTAAAGACGGTTTTGCCGGGCACGGTGTTGCGGGAATTCGGCAGCACCCGGACATGGCCGATGGTGATGACGGCAGCCGGTTGATAGGTTGACGCCAGGGCGCTCAGCGCCACCGTCATTTTCGCCGTCCCGACAAAGGCGTCTCTGCGCTTGGCCATCGGCAGGGTGCCGGCATGGCCGTCCTCGCCGGTGACCGTGATCATGAAACAGCGCTGACCCTGCGCACCGACAACGGCACCGATGATGCGTTTTTCGGATTCCAGGATCGGTCCCTGTTCGATATGTGCCTCGAAATAGGCCTGTACCGGAAACCCGCCGACCGGGTGCGGGCCGCCGTAGCCGATTTCCAGGAGGGCCTCGGCGACGCTGACACTGTCGGCATCGCGCAAAGACAAAGCCTGATGCAGATCGCGGACGCCTGAAAACACACCCGAGCCGATACAGCCGGCGGCAAACCGCGCCCCTTCCTCGTCGGTCCAGTCGACAATCTCAAGCGGCGCCTGCGTTTCTATGCCGGCATCGTTGAGCGCACGGATCACCTCAAGGCCTGCCATAACCCCATAGGCACCGTCGAACTTGCCGCCCAGCGGCTGCGTGTCGATGTGGCTGCCGGTCATCACCGGGGCGGCGTCCGGATTGCGGCCGGGGCGCCTGGCAAAGATATTGCCGATGGCATCGATGCGGATATCGCAGCCGGCCTCTTTGGCCCACCCGCAGAACAGATCACGGGCCTTGCGGTCCTCGTCCGTCAGCGCCACACGGCAGACGCCGCCTTTCGGCGTCGCGCCGATCTCGGCCAACTGCATCAGCGACTGCCAAAGCCGCCCGGTATTGACGGTTGCAGTCAAATCGCGTTCTCGATCCAGCGGGCATGGCGCAGCAGATCGCCGTCATGCGCATAGCGACCGATCATCTGGATACCGATCGGCAGGCCGGTCGGCCCCTGCAGTTTCGGCAAGGTGACGCAGGGCACGCCGCACAGCGTCCATATTTTCTGGAAAACCGCATTGCCGGTGTTGCCAAGATTGTCGGGGGCTTCGCCGGTGGCGGCAGGGGTGATGATCACATCATAATGATCGAAAATCTTGTCGGCTGCAGCCCGCAGCGTATCGCTGAACTCAATGGCTTTGACATAGTCATCGGCGAGCAGGTTATAGCTGTCGCGAACGCGCTCGATGGTTTCCGGCCGCACCTTGTCGGCGTGATTGCGGCAATGATCGCCGATATTGGCAACCACATTGGCCATCATCACGATCGCATGACAATCAAGCGCGTCATCGAAGACGCCGGCCATTTCAACTTCGTGGACATGGCTGCCGAGCGCGGCCACGACGCCGCTGAACAGGGCGTCCATATAAGGTTCGGCAAACGGCCACATCGGCCCCTTGATGAAGGCGATACGCGGTGCGGCAGACGGTGCCGACAATGCCTCACGCAGCCGCGGATTCAGATGGCCGCGCATATCAAGATCGGCCGGGTCTTTGGTCATCAGCACGTCACCGGTGAGGGCGATGTCGTCCAGCGAACGGGCATAGATACCCGGCTGATCCAGCGGCCGGGCCAGCGAGAACATGCCGGCCCTTGAAATCGACCCGAAACTCGGCTTGAAGCCGATCACGCCGCAATAGGAAGCCGGACGGATCATCGAGCCGCCGGTCTGGGTGCCGATGGCAAGGGGGATCTGCGCATCGGCGACGGCGGCCGCCGAGCCGGACGACGAGCCGCCCGGCGTATGCCGGGGATTATGCGGGTTCTTCGTTTTGCCGGCGGCGTTCAGGGCGAACTCGGTGGTGACGGTTTTGCCCATGATAATGGCCCCGGCATCGCGCAGCCGTCGGGCAATGGTGCTGTCGGTGACCGGGCGGCGGCCGGCGAACAGGGCCGATCCGTTGGCGGTCGGCATGTCGGCGGTGTCGATGATGTCCTTGATGCCGACCGGCAGGCCATGCAGCGGACCGAGTTCATCACCATTGGCCTTGGCCTGATCGGCCCGGTCGGCCTGGGCCTGCACCAGTCCGGGATTGAGATAGGTCCACGCCGCAACGTCGGCGTCGCGCGCTTCAATCCTGCTCAGGCAAGCTTCGACCAGCTGGCGCGCACTCAATTTGTCACTCTGCATCGCCGCCAGCGCTGCAGTTGCGGTCAGGGTGTTGGGTAAAGTCATTTGAGGAGTCCGGCTTCCTTATAATATTGCTGGGCACCAACGCATAATGGTACCGGTACACCGTTAAAAGCGGATTGCAGGGTGATGGATTTTCCCTTCGGATGGCCACCATCAAGAATCGAGCGGGAGAACTTGTTGCTCCAGAACGCTTTGGTCAGCCTGTACAGGAAATCCTGATCCAGATCGTTGCGGGAAATCCAAAGCGCCGTCACGGCGACGGTCGGTATGTCACCAGACTGCCCCGGATAGACACCATTGGGAATACTGGAAAGCGCATAGAACGGCGAGCCGTCTGACAGGCGTTTGGCCCCGTCACCGGTAACCGGCACCAGATGTGCGCCCAGACTTGCGATCATCGTGGTAATGGATTTGTTGGGGTGGCCCGAGACGGTAATGAAGGCATCGATTTTGCCGTCCTTCATGGCTTGCTGGGCACCCTCGAAATTCACGAACGTCGGGGTGAAGTGCTTGCCTTCTTCCAGTCCATAGGCGCGCACCAGCAATTGCGCACCCAGCAGGGCACCGGAATTGCGTTCACCCATGGCGACGCGCTTGCCGGCAAGTTCAAGCACGCTGCTGATCTTGGATTCCTTGGTTGCAACGAGATGCACGTCTTCGGGATACAGGCTGGTAATCACACAGAGGTCGGGATAGGGCTTGCGGGTGCGGAACGGCCCGGTGCCGGTATAAGCCCAGTAGGTCACATCCGATTGCACGATCGCTGACGGGTATTTCTTGGCAACCAGAGAGTCGACGTTGGCGACCGAACCGCCGGAACTTTGCGCCGTCGCCGTCAGTCCCTGAATGCCGCAGTTGCCACCGGCTTCGCAGGATTTTGAGCCGGGCGGATTGGAAATCACCTTGGCCAGCGAAGAAGCGATGGGGTAGTACGTTCCGCCGACCGATCCGGAGGCGATCTTGAAGAACCGCAGATCGTCAGCGTGCGCGGACCGGTGCCATAACGAACTGCCGACGATGAGGCTAAGTGCAATTGTCGCAGTGATGATTGATCGCATGAGTCCTCCCTGAATAGCCGGTTCATCATATGCGGACTTGGCGGATACCGGAACAGAAAATTGTGTTTCCATGGCGAGCGCCGGACTTATGATGGGGTCGCATTCGCATTGATCATTTCAGGGGACTAACAGTGTCATCATCTTCTTACGTGCCGCCGGCTTCAGGCCATGGCGAATGGGTCCGACAGGCCCCCGGTGTTCTCGGCTTCGATGCGGCAAAACTGGATATCGCGCTGGCCTATGCGGATTCCAGCGAAAGCACCTGGCCCAGAGATCTTGAAGATGCAGGCAACGTTCCCGGTCTGACCCAGATCGAGCCGGCGCCGTGGAATGAATTCCTGGGGCCGCTGAAGCCGCGCGGCGGGCCTTCGGGTCTGATCCTGCGCCATGGCGAGATCGCCGCGTCGTGGGGCGACCCTGCGCGTGTCGACATGACATTCTCGATTGCCAAAAGCTACCTGAGTGTGCTGTGCGGGATCGCCGTCAATGACGGCTTGATCAAGGATATCGATGCACCGGTCTCTGTGACCGTCGGCATTCCTGAATTTTCCGGGCCGCACAACGGTCTGATTACCTGGCGGCAACTGCTGACGCAGACCAGCGAATGGTCAGGCACACTGTTTGATAAGCCCGATCAGGTCGATCATTTTCGTGAGGTGGGGGCCGGCTCGACCAATGCGCGCAAGGGCGAAAAGCGGCCCCTGCAAAGCCCGGGTTCGTTCTGGGAATACAACGACGTCAGGGTCAACGTATTTTCGCTGGCGCTGCTGCATGTCTTCAAACGGCCTCTAGCCGAAGTGCTGAAGGAACGGATCATGGACCCGATCGGCGCTTCCGACGGTTGGTCATGGCATGGCTACAGGAACTCGGAAGTCATGGTCGACGGCAAGCCGATGATCTCGGTGCCCGGCGGCACCCATTGGGGCGGCGGCATGTGGATCGACAGCTATGACCATGCCCGTTTCGGCTTGCTGATTGCCAGAGACGGCAACTGGGGCGGCAAGCAGCTGGTCAGCGCCGACTGGGTCAGGCTTTTGCATACGCCCATCGATATCTACAAGGTCTATGGATTCCTGTGGTGGCTGAATACCGACCGGGCCTATTATCCGAGCGCGCCGGCGACGAGCTTCTTTGCGCTAGGGGCCGGTTCCAATCTGATCTGGGTCGACCCTGAGCTCGATATCGTCGGCGTCTTCCGCTGGATCAATCAGAGCAAGATCGATACCTTGCTGGGACATGTCATGGCAGCCTTCAAGGGCTGACGGTTAAGGGCAGGCAGTATTTACAATTCGTAACAATCGATAACGACGAGATCATATTCTCAACACATTTTAAGGCTATACCATAACCGAACGATGGGTTGGTCTCATCGACATTGTGCCGAGGAATCGATTGTGCTCCGTAAAACAGCCTGCTCTCTTTTTCTGATGACGCTTGTGTTTGCCACGGCGGGTCCGCTTGCCGCGCAGCAGAAAATACTGCCTGTCCCCCATACCGAACGCCTGGGCGCTCAGGTGCGCTCGCTTGAACTGGCACAGTCTGACGGTCCCCAGGTCAGTCTGGAAATCGTCAGCGCCTGCGAAAGTGGTGTTGCAACCTTCAAGATCGTCAACGTCGGCGAACGCTGGCCGGCGATGGGAACCCTGAAGGTCTTCCAGATCGTCGACGACAAAACCAAACAGGTCTCCGAGCGCGAAATGCGTTTCGCTCAGGGTCAGAAGGCATCCTTCCGCATGAAGAACCCGGGAACCGGTGGCCTCGGGCTTTTCGTTGAACCGTCATGGTACAAGCGCCCGTTTGAACTCGATGCCGAAGTGAAATGCGAATGACGTCTGGTCGGATGTTTCGGATAAATTGTTCAGGGCGATGCTGCGGCTGAGTGCGCCCTGATCCTCCGTCACCCCAGAGCGCCGGAGAATCCGGTGTTCCCATGGAAAGGTCCGGCCCCGGTCGGGCCTTTCTGCTTGGCGCTGTTCGTCTCATCCTTCGAGACGCTGCTGCGCAGTTCCTCAAGATGAGGACATAGACTTGAAATGCAGAAAATCACCTCATCCTGAGGAGGTCTGAAAGACTGTCTCGAAGGATGAGAGGGCTTGGATACGCGCTTGCGGGCAGATATCAGCCCTTCGCCAGTGCTTTCAGCTTGTCCATGCTGGCCTCGGTCAGGTTGCCGCCGGTCAATGTGGCGACGGTGCTGAGCGAAGTATCGACTTTGTCAGCAAGGAAGGCGGCACTGGCAACAACGCCGGCGGCTTCACCGAGCAGTTTGCCGCGGTTCAGCAGGGTCACGAAGGCGCGACCGATATCGTTCTCGGAAACCAGCACGATATCATCAAGATACGCCTGCAGATGCGCGAACGGGCGCTCGCCGGGGCGGCGTGCGGACAGACCGTCGGCGATGCTGTCCCAATAATCGATGGCTGTCGGCGTGCCGTTTTGTCTGGAAACATAGGCGGCATTGGCACGTACAGGCTGCACGCCGATGACTTTGACGTCGGGGCGCATGTGCTTGACCGCAGCTGCCACCCCGCCGGCGACGCCGCCCGACGAGACCGGTACCAGGACCTGCTGCAGATCGGCAAAGTCCTCGCAGATTTCCATGCCCAGCGAGGCATGTCCGGCGGTGATCCAGTATTCTTCCCAGGTGTCGATTGCTGTCATGCCGCGCTCCAGCGCAAGCGCTTCTACCATCGGCTGGCGGGCCAGCGCGTCGTCGCAGAAAATAACCTCGGCCCCATGATCGCGGGTCGCATCGACTTTATAGGGGCTGGTTTCACTGAGCATGACGACACCAATCGGCACGCCCAAAAGCCTGCCGGCGTAGGCAAAGGCCTGCGCAAAGTTGCCGCTCGACGTCAGGATGACGCCCTTGGCTTTTTGCGCGGGCTGCAACCGGTCCAGCATGGTGAAGGCGGCGCGGACCTTGTAGGCACCGGTGACCTGAAGATTTTCACATTTGAGATAAAGTTTTTCGGTGCCGATTTCCCGACCGTTGCGGGCCAGCGGCACGATCGGCGTGCGTCGGACAGACGGATGCAGACGGGCACGGGCATCCTTGATGTCATTGAAGCTGACCAGTAGGGACATGGTCCGGCCTAAAATCCGAGGTTGAGGTTTTTGGTATCGAGGCGGCCCATGGAGAGCAGCAGCTGATAGACGGCCAGCCGCTCGTCATAGAATGCGGAGGTGTAGTTGATCTGCGCGTTGTTGACCTCGTTCTCGGCATCAAGAACGTTGATCACGGTTTCCTTGCCGGCTTCACGAAGCTTTTTGCGGCTTTCGAACACTTCCGAGGCGATGTTGACGGCGTTCTCAAGCAGTTCGAGACGTTCGCGCGCGGTCAGCAGGGACTGCCAGGCCAGCTTGCTCTGCTCGATCACCTTGCGGACGGTATATTCATGATTGTCCTTGCTGGCATGGTAGTCGTAGGCCGCCTGCGCCATCGAAGCGCGGGTCGAAAAGCCCGAGAACAATTCCCATGTGCTGGAAACCACCACTGAATAATCGCGCCGCGTGCCGAGGGTCGCGTTCTTGTCTTTTTCGTAGTTGTAGGCACCTTCAAGATCGACGCTCGGATACAGTTCGGCCCGAACCGAGCGACGCCGCTCGCGGGCAACTTCGACGGTGGTGCCGGAATTGCCGATGGCCGGGTTTTCCAGCACGGCAATGTCCATCGATTTCGAAAGCTCGCTCGGGATCAGATCAATCGGCGGTTCCGGATCAAGCATGGATTCGATATCAGGCGGATGATTGTAGACCTGCGTATAACGGCTGATGGCGTCTTCAAGCGCGCCTTCGAAATTGACCCGGCGCTCCTTGGCGATCTGCAGGCGCGATTTCGCCTGCAAGACGTCGACGGCGACACCCGATCCGCGTTGCACGCGTTCATCTTCCAGATTCAGCTGGCGCTGGATGGTCGCTTCGTTCTCGCGGGCCAGTTCAATCAGCCGGCGCTGGCGAAGCACATCGATATAGGTCTGAACGCCTTCGAAAATCGTGTTCTGCCGGGTTCCCTCGTAAGAGATCTGTGCCAGTTCGCGATTGAGGCGCGCCGTGCGAACCGCCGATGCGGTGGCATAGCCTTTGAAAAGGTTTTGCGTGACGGTCAGCGAGGCGGTCTTGCGGGTTCTGCCAAAAGCATTTGCGTCCGGTGCATTGTCACTGCGCGTTGACGGGCTGTCGATGCTTTCGTAGCCGGTATCGCCGGTTACGGAAACCTTTGGATAAAACCCCGATAGCGCCGAATTGATGCCTTCACGTGAAGACTGCAGACTCTTTTCCGCGGCCCTGACATGCGGGTGCTGTGTCAGCAGACCGCTCAGTTCGATTTCTATCGGGTTAGCGGAAAGCGGTGCAGCCAGCGCCAGGCTGAGCGTGCTCAACGATAGACAGAGTGTCAGCCGTTTGAATGGCAATGCCATGCTTCTGATCGCCCTTTGGCCGCAGCGTTCTGTTTGCCGGCGGCAATGTACCCTCAAGGATCGCCGCGTCAATGGACGAAGCGATTCGCTAGAAAATACCGTTTTGACGTTCAGCATACAAGATTTTGCGTTGATTCACGCAGATTTAACATAAATACCATGGCTTGGGGCGTTCTGCCCGGTGCTTACTTTCCCTTGTTGTCGGAGCCGCCAAACCCGCCGCCACCTGGGGTTTTGAGCACAAAAACATCACCCGGAAGCATTTCGGTTTCGGTATTGCCGCGCAGAACCTCGGTACTGCCGTCCGTGCGCGTGACCGAATTTTCACCGCGTTTGCCCGGGCCGCCGCCGTTCATGCCGAACGGGTCGGTGTGCCGGTGACTGGAAAGGACGGTGACGGTCATCTGCTCGAGGAAGCGAACCCGTCTGATCACGCCGTTGCCGCCGTGATTCTTTCCGGCACCACCGGAGTCGCGGCGGATCGAGAATTCCTCGACGCGGACCGGGAAGCGGTTTTCAAGCACTTCGGTGTCGGTCATCCGCGTATTCGTCATATGCGAATGCACCGCGTCGGTGCCGTCAAATCCGTTGCCGGCGCCGGTGCCGCCGCAGATGGTTTCGTAGTTCTGATAGACGTCGTTGCCGTAAACGAAATTGTTCATGGTGCCCTGCGCCGAAGCCAGCACGCCGAGCGCGCCATAAAGCGTGTCGGTGATGCATTGCGAAACCTCGGTGTTGCCGGCGATCACGGCTGCCGGATATTCCGGACTGATGATCGATTTTTTCGGCACGATGATCTTGAGCGGCTTGAGGCAGCCCTCGTTCAACGGGATTTCATCATCGACCATGGTCCGGAACACATACAATACGGCCGCTTTGCAGACCGCCAGCGGCGCATTGTAGTTGTGATTGCCCTGTGGCGATGTGCCGGTGAAATCGATCGTCGCTTCACGGGCCGCGCGGTCAACGGTGATCTTGACCTTGATCTGATCGCCGTTGTCCATCGGGTAGGTGAATTCGCCGTCTGCCAGCACGTCGAGAACGCGCCGGACGGATTCCTCGGCGTTATCCTGAACGTGACCCATGTAGGCATGCACAACATCCAGCCCGAAATGCTGGATCATCTTGCGCAGTTCACGCACGCCGGTTTCGTTGGCGGCAATCTGCGCCGTCAGGTCGGCCATGTTCTGCGACGGATTGCGGCACGGATACTTGCCGGATTTCAGCAGATCATAGGTTTCCTTTTCACGCAGACGTCCCTGATCGACCAGCAGGAAGTTGTCGATCAGCACGCCTTCTTCATCGATGTGCGTGGAATCGGGCGGTGCCGAACCCGGCGTACGGCCGCCGATATCGGCCTGATGGCCGCGCGAGCCGACATAGAACAGGATATCCTTGCCGGCATCGTCGAACACCGGGGTGATGACGGTGACGTCGGGCAGATGCGTGCCGCCGTTGTAGGGCGCATTCAGGGCATAGACGTTGCCCGGTTTGATCTTGCCGGCATTCTCGCGGATCACCGTCTTGATGCTTTCGCCCATCGAGCCCAGATGGATCGGCATGTGCGGAGCATTGGCGACGAGGTTGCCGACAATGTCGAAGATCGCACAGCTGAAGTCGAGCCGCTCCTTGATGTTGACCGAATACGCCGTATTGGCCAGCGTCGCCCCCATCTGTTCGGCAATCGACATGAACAGGTTGTTGAAAATCTCCAGCATCACCGGGTCGGCCTGGGTGCCGACGGCGAAGGTCTGCGGGCGTGCCTTGACCCGCTTCAGGATCAGATGCCCGTTCGAATTCATGTATGCCTGCCAGCCCGGCTCGACGATGGTCGTGGCCGTGGCTTCGGCGATGATCGCCGGCCCTTCGATGGTGTCACCGGGCAGAAACGCTTCGCGTGCATAGATCGGTGTGTCGTGATGCTGGCCGCCGGAATACATGCGGACGATATCGCGCGGACGCATCGGCGCGGCATCGGGCATGGTTTCCAGCTCGGGATCGGTCATGCTGTCAGTGGCACCGACAACTTCGACGGCAAGCGCCTCGATGACCAGCTTGCGGCCTTCGGGGACAAACCCGAAGCGCTGGCGATGCAGGTCTTCGAATTCCTTGGCCATGCCTGCCGCATCGCTGACGGAGACGACGATTGCACTGTCGGTCCCTTCGTAGCGCAGATGCGCGCGTCTGTGCGTGGTGATATGTTTTTCATCCATCCCCTGCGAGGTGACCTCGGCCAGGGCATCGGCAGCCATCGTATCGAAGATCGGCACGATCCGGGCCAGTGCATCATTGTCCAGGGGCTCGTGTACCGAACGCTCCCGCAGCGCCCGAACGTCGGCCAGACCCATGCCGTATGCCGACAGCACGCCGGCAAACGGATGCACGAACACCGTCTTCATGCCGAGCGAGTCGGCAACCATGCAGGCGTGCTGACCGCCGGCCCCGCCGAAACAGTTGAGGACATAGTGGGTAATGTCATAGCCGCGCTGAACGGAAATCTGCTTGATCGCATTGGCCATATTCTCGACCGCGATGGTCAGGTAGCCTTCGGCGATGTCTTCGGGGGTGCGTTCCGCTTCGCCGGTGGCTTCGGCAATCCGCAGCGCCAGTTCCTTGAAGCCTTTCTTGACGGCCTGATCGTCCAGCGGCTGATCGGCATTGGGGCCAAACACGCTCGGGAAGAACTTTGGCTGGATCTTGCCCAGCATGACGTTGCAGTCGGTGACGGCGAGCGGGCCGCCGCGGCGATAGCATGCCGGCCCGGGATTGGCGCCGGCACTTTCCGGACCGACCCGGAAGCGTGAGCCGTCGAACACCAGGATCGAGCCGCCACCGGCGGCGACGGTATGGATATTCATCATCGGTGCGCGCATCCGCACCCCGGCGACGATGTTTTCGAGCGAGCGTTCAAACTCGCCATCAAAATGGGCCACGTCAGTCGACGTGCCGCCCATGTCGAAGCCGATGATTTTCCCGAAGCCGGCGATCTGTGCCGTACGAACCATGCCGACGACACCGCCGGCCGGTCCGGACAGAATGCTGTCCTTGCCCTGGAAAAGCTTGGCGTCGGTCAGACCACCGTTTGACTGCATGAACATCAGTCTCGGTCCGCCGCTGCCGCCAGCTTCCAGATCGGCCGCAACGCGGTCGACATAACGGCGCAGGATCGGTGACAGATAGGCATCGACCACCGTGGTATCGCCGCGCGACACCAGCTTGATCAGCGGGCTGACCTGATGCGAGATCGAAATCTGCGTGAAGCCGACTTCCTTGGCGATGACACCGGCCCTGAGTTCGTGCGCAGTGTGTTTGTAGCCATGCAGGAAAGCGATGGCGAGCGAGCGGATGCCGCTGGCATAGATCTTTTCCAGGCCCTGTCTCAGCGCATTCTCGTCCAGCGGCGTCAGCACTTCGCCGTCGACGGCAACGCGCTCGTCGGCTTCGATGACCTGTTCGTAAACCAGTTCCGGCAGCTTGATGTGCATGTCGAACAGTCTGGGTCGGTTCTGATAGCCGATCCTGAGCGCATCGCCGAAGCCCCTGGTGATGACCAGTGCCGTGCGGTCACCCTTGCGTTCAAGTAGCGCATTGGTGGCAACCGTGGTACCCATCTTGACGGCCTCGACGGTGCCGGCGGGAATGGGCTCGCCGGCGTCGATGCCGAGCAGATCGCGAATCCCCTGCAGGGCCGCGTCCTCGTACTGCTCGGGATTCTCGGACAGCAGCTTGTGCGTGACGAGATCGCCATTGGGTTTGCGTGCAACGAGGTCGGTGAATGTGCCGCCACGGTCGATCCAGATTTGCCACATGGCAATATGCTCCATTGTAAATGGCCCTTACTCGATTGAGCCTGTAATCAGTAGAAAAATTTAGGCAGCCACAACGCCAACTGCGGGAAGGCCAGCAACAGACCGATCATCACGAACATGGCCGCAACGAACGGCAGGGTGCCGATCATCACGTCGTTCAGACCGCCGGTTTTGCGTATCCCTTGAACGACGTAGAGATTGATGCCGATCGGCGGCGTGATCAGGGCTGTTTCAAGCAACACCATCAGCAACACGCCGAACCAGACCGGATCGAAGCCAAGCTGTACGACCACCGGCGCAATCAGCGGCGCCGTAGTCAGCAGCATCGACAGTGTTTCCATGAAGCAGCCAAGCACGATGTAAAAGCCGATGATCATGAACATGGTCTGCATCGGTGTGAGGCCGAGGCCGGTGATGAATTCGGTCAACTGCGAGGTCAGGCCGACGGCGGCGAGAATGAAGTTCAGGAAGATCGCCGCAAGAATGATCAGCATGATCATCGAGGTCGTCCGCATGGTACCTTCGATGGCCCGCTTGATCATACTGATCGACAGCGTGCCGTTCATGGCGGCCAGCCCGAGCGAGGCAATGACGCCAAGCGAAGCCCCTTCGGTGGGTGTTGCGACACCGGCATAAATCGAGCCGACGACGACCATGAAAATGCCCAGCGGCGGCAGCAGGCCTGAAAGCGAACGTACTTTCCGTGCCCAGTCCTGCGGTTCCGGATCGCCGTCCCATTCCGGTTTGATCAGACAGGCAATGGCGACCGTTACCATGAACAGGCCGGCCATCATCAGGCCGGGGATGAAACCGGCAAGATACAGTTCCGGTACCGAGGTGTCGGTCAGCAGACCGTAAATGATCAGATTGATCGACGGCGGGATCAGGATGCCGAGCGTGCCGCCGGCGGCAATTGTTCCCAAAAACAGACGTTCGTTGTAATGGCGCTTTTCGACCTCGGGCAAGGCCACGACGCCGATGGTTGCCGCCGTCGCGACGCTTGAGCCGGAGGTCGCGGCGAACAGGGCGCAGGCACCGATATTGGAATGCATCAGGCCGCCCGGCAACCAGCCAAGCCACTGCACCATGCCTTCGTACATGCGTTCGGTAATGCCCGAGCGCAGCAGGATTTCGCCCATCAGGACGAACATCGGAATGGCCACCAGCAGGAATTCGATGCTGTTCTGCCAGAAGATGTCGCCAATCGCCAGATGCAGCGGCATGAACGAATGGAAGTAGGACATGAACAAGCCGAGCCAGCCGAGAACGGCGGCAATCGGTACGCTGATCGCAACCAGCGCCATGAGAAATATTATCGACTGGATCATCATGATGGCAGCTCGGCCTCTTCTTCAATTTGTTCGTCGAGGGACTTGATGCCGATGGTCTGCTGGATAGCTGCCCAGTCGCGTTTGAAGAACGAGATCAGCGCCGAGATGGTCATCATGGTTCCGGTGACGACGCACAGCAGCAACCCTGCAAACCAGGCGGTCTGCGGTATCGCCAGCGGCGTGCGTAACGGCGTGATCGAACGCGATTGATTGGACCACGTGTCGGCAAGCAAAAGAAAGCCGCGCCACGTGACGTAACTGATGAAGGCGACGAGAAGGACATGCCCGACAATGTCGAGGGCGGCACGCAGCCACTCGGGTAAATGCTGATAAAGCGCATCAACGCGGATGTTCGAGCGATGCAGCAGTGCATAGGTCAATGATCCGGCGGTGGCGATACCGAAGGCGTAACCTGAAAGTTCGTCCGAACCAGCCATGGATATGTTGAACAGTTTTCGCAAAATGACGTCAATGGTAACGACGAAGGCGGCGAGGATCAGCAGCGCGCCACCGAACCAAACCAGACGCAAGGCAATCCCATCCAGGCCCTTGAGGGTCTTATCGAGAAAATTCACGCGCATGCTCCCTGAAAAACGAAGGCCGGAGGGACTTTCCATCCCTCCGGCCGTAGGCTCAAATTACTTCTTGGCAGTGACGCCGACGATCGGGCCGACGACTTTGTTCCAGGTTGCCACGCACTCGTCATCGCAACGTTTCGCCCAGTTGGCGACAACGACATCCTGTGCAATTTTCTTCTGCTTTTTGATGTCATCGGCGGACGGTTTGACGAGCTTCATGCCACCGACCGGGCCGATCGGGCAATCCTTGCCGGTCAGACACTGTAGGGCAACGTCATCTTCCTTGCCGGTTTCGATCCACATTTCGTTGGTCAGCTTGTCGATCTGGGTCTGCAGCATTGCCTGTTCGGCTTTGCTCATGGATTTCCATTTTTTCAGATTGATGGCGCCAAATGCGACGCCCCAACCCACGCGCATGGTGTAGGCATGAGTCGCTGCCTGATACCATTTGGCGTTATAGGCCGGCATGGTGCCGGTGATGCCGCAATCGACGACGCCTTTTTGCAGGGCCGGGATCACTTCGGCAAAGGCCACGGTAACGGACGTGCCGCCGACGCCCTGAACGAAGTCGGCGAGCGATGCGGTGTAGGTGCGGACTTTCTTGCCCTTAAGATCGTCGATCGACTTGATCTCGGCATTGCACCACAGCATCTGGCTCGGGAACGGATACAGCTGCATCAGTTTGGAGTCGTAGATTTCCTCGAATTTCTTGGCCATGATCGGCATGTAGGCATCGACGACCTTGCGTTCGGTGGCAATGTCCTGCGCCAGCGACGACAGATCGACGCCATCGAACATGGCGTTTTCAGCCGACACATAACCCATCACGCCGTGCGCGTAATCGAACACGCCCTGTTTCAGAAGGCGCATGATTTCAAACCCTTTGAGACCAAGTTCGGTCTGCGGTTTGATTTCGCCCTTGAGCTTGCCGCCGGTTGCTTCCGAGAGTTCTTTGCTCCAGAACGGGCCTTCATGCAGGGTGTAGTTGGTCAGGTTGCCCCAGGTACCAACCGCTTTGATGGTGGTTTCGGCCGTTGCCGGCGTGGTCGCCGAGAATGCCGCAAAGCCGAAGGCACAGGCCAAACCGAGTACTTGTAAACGTCTCATAGTGTCGTCTCCCTAGTTGTGATCATTTTTTGGTAATTTGGAATCCGTCGCCCAGGCCGGCACGTCACAAACCAACATGCTGCCCGGGGCGTGGGTGATACAGATCGACGGTTTGGCCGATCTGACGGCATTTTGCGGAGTCACACCGCAAGCCCAGAAAACGGGAATCTCACCGTCTCTGAATTCTGTCTTGTCGCCCCAGTCCGGGGCATCGATATCGTTGATGCCGATCAGCGCCGGATCGCCCATGTGCACGGGCTGGCCGTGGGCATGGGGAAAGCGTGCGCAGATGGCGCTGGCGCGGATCGCGTCGCGAACCTGCAGGGGCCGCATCGAGACCACGGTGCCGCCGGAAAACGGGCCGGCCTGTTCGGTCATGATGTTGGTGACATACATACCGACGGTTTTGTTCTGGTCGATGTGGCGCAGCGGAATCCCGTCGGCGATCAGCGCGTCTTCGAAGCTGAATGAACAGCCCAGTGCAAAGACAACGAAATCGTCGCGCCACAGATGCGTGATGTCGCCAACTTCGTCCTTCAGTTCACCGTTCTCGTAAATCCGGTATGACGGCACGTCGGAGCGGATATCGATATCATTGCCGAGGGTATGCATCATCGGGCTGCCGGTATCGGAAACGCCGATCAGCGGGCAGGGCTGCGGATTGCGCTGGCAGTAGCGCGAGAAATCAAGCGCGTACTCGACCGGCAGGATGACAACGTTGCCCTGCAGCATGCCGGGGGCGATGCCGGCGGTGTGGCCATTGTATTCACCGCGACGGAAATGAAGGCGCGCCTCGGCAGCGGTCATGCCGCTGAAATCAGCATAATCCATATATAATGGCGCCCCTTGGGCTTCGGCATTTTGTTGCATGAAATCCCCCAATTGCTATCGCAACCGATCTTGTGGCGACTGTCGATGCAAAACTAAGCAAGAGTATGTGGAAAAAGTCTAATTTATAATTTTTTGTATATGATATAAATTAAATTTATACGCTAAAGCGGAGCCAAAGATGAACCTCAAGCAGCTGGAAACCTTTTTGTGGGTCGCCAAACTGGGCAGTTTTTCAAAAACCGCCGAGCGGCTGTTCACAACCCAGCCGGCGATCTCGTCGCGAATCAGCAATCTTGAAGACGAGCTCCGCGCCACCCTGTTTGACCGGGATGGCGGTACGATCCGGCTGACCTCGGCCGGGCATGGGCTTTTGCCACTGGCCGAGGATGCGCTGGGGGCGGTACAGGCAATGCGGGATCGCGCCGGTCAGCCAAGCGAAGTCAGCGGACTTCTGCGGCTCGGCGTTTCCGAAACCATCGTGCAGACGTGGCTGCCCGATCTGCTGGCGGAACTGCGGGTCAGCTATCCGGCGCTCGATGTCGAGATATCCGTCGATGTGACGGCGAACCTCAGAAACGAACTGGTCGAGCACGCCCTTGATCTGGCGTTCCTGCTGGGGCCGGTCTCGGAATATACCGTCACCAACATGCCGCTTTGCGAATACGCGCTGATCTGGGCGATGCGGCCGGAACCGGATCGCAAGGGTCCGATACGCATGTCGATCAGTGAAATGCTGGCCTATCCGATCCTCACCTATGCCCGCAATACCCGTCCGTATGCCGAGATCATGGACGTATTTCGCAGCGAGACCGGGATTGCGCCCCGGCTGTTTACCTCGACCTCGCTGTCCGCCTGCCAGCGCATGGCCGAACGCGGTGTCGGTATCGGCTCGCTGCCCCGTTTGCTGGCGCAAAATGCCCTGAATGACGGTCGCCTGGTCGAGATAGAAACGGACTGGCACCCGACGCCGCTGAACTTCACGGCGTCGTATATCGCCGATCCTTCAAGGCCGATCATCGCCCGGATCGCCGGAATGGCCCGGGAAATCGCCAATGCATCAGTGTCCGATGTCAGGCGTGCTTGACGCGCCGGAGGCAGGGTCGCAATTTACCGCCTTCATAACGGAGACTGTGCATGACGACGAATACTAGACGCCTGGTTTACTTTGATAACTGGATCGATCCGGTTGCCATTGAAATTCTATCCAATGCGCCGGGGATCGAGCTGATCCGCCTGGAACAGAGCGACGACGAGGAGAAAGTCTTCGAGGTGATGCAGGGCGCGCACGGCTATCAGATGCTGGCGAAAACCGAGATGCAGCGGCGCTGGTGGCCGGATCGGGCGTTCATGGAAAAATGCCCGAACCTGCTTGCCGTTGCTTCACTGGGTGCCGGATACGATGCCTGTGACGATGCCGCCGCGACCGAGATGGGCATCATGGTGATGAACAATTCAGGCGCCAATTCCGACAGCGTTGCGCAGCACGCCATCGGCATGCTGCTGGCGCTCGGCAAGAACATGATCAGACACGACCGCATGATGCGCAAAGCCGCCGGCGTTGACCGCATGGCCTATCCGGGTCTTGAAGCGACCGGCAAGACGCTCGGCATCGTCGGTCTCGGCAACATCGGGCGGCGCACGGCGAAGATCGCCAAGCATGCGCTGAACATGAACGTGATTGCCTATGATCCGTATATTACAGCCGCCGATTTTGCCGAACGCGACGCGCAACCGGTTGATTTCGAGACGATTTTCCGGACCTCGGATTTCATTTCCGTGCACTGTCCGCTGACCATCGAAACCCGCGGCATGATCGGTGCCGAGGCGTTCGCCATGATGAAGCCGAGCGCCTATTTCATCACCGCCGCACGCGGATTCGTGCATGACGAGGCGGCGCTGGTCGAAGCGCTGGCCAAGGGCCAGATGAATGGCGCCGGAGTTGATGTGTTCGATGAGGAACCACCAGGGCCCGGTCATCCCCTGATGCAGTTCGAAAACGTTCTGATGACGCCACATGCCGCCGGCATTACCGATGTCTGCAACTACCGGATGGCCAAGTGGGGCGCCGAGCAGTGGATCGAAGTGCTGAGCGGCAAGCGTGCGCCGAGACTGGTCAATCCTGCCTGCTGGGATGATTACGTCAAACGTCATCAACGCATCACCGGCCATACGCCGGTGGCCTGATCCGACAAGCGGCTTTTGGGGGGTATCATGGCTGAGGACCCGGATAATCGCGCCGCCCCGAGATACAGCGTCGATGCGCCGGTTCAGGGCAGCATCGGCGCGAAGCCGTTTTCCGGTCACCTCAAGGATATATCGGCAACCGGCGCAGCCATCGTCACGCAGACCGATGCCGGCTTCGACAACGATCAGTTCGTGATGCTGCACATGCAGGGCATGGGCGAGAAAAGCGGCGTCATCCGCCGTCGTATCCCGGAAGGTTTTGCGTTGCAGTTCGATACCGACGAAGACGTGGAGAAACGCAAACGCGAGGTTGCCGCAATGATCCGTGCCCTGGGCCCAGGGGGAATGCGCGGATGAGTTTCCGTTTAGCCTTAGAACAGCACTTCAAGACTGTTGGTGACCAGGCTCAGAAGTACATAGCCGACCGCTAAAACACAGACGCTGGTGCCAAGTGCTGCAGCGACAGTTTCGTTCATGATTTCTTTCATATTCAACTTCATAACTGCCTCCTTTGTTTTGAGCCGGATCCGTTCTGGAGCCGGTCTCTGGTCTGGACGTTAACCATTAAAGTCGAGGCAGGGGTTGCTGTCTGTGATCATCCGCACAGCTGATTTTAATAAAATTAACCGTAAATTTGATGCAGCGGGCATCATCATTCACCCTTCGAGACGCGGTCCTATGGGATTGGGCCGCTGCACAGGATGAGGAATATTGGTTGATTGGCACCACATGCTGAGGCGGGAGCGAAGCGCCCGTCTCGAAGCATCCCTGAAAGCAGGTCCCGGGATATCCGCTTACTGGCACATGGCTTTCAGGGTTTTCCATTCGTGGCCGCTCAGCGCCCGTCCGACCCCCTGTGACAGGGCGATGATGTCGCGCTGGCGGTTTTCCCCGGTCGGATGCGAGCTGAGGAATGACGGCACGATCGCGGCCATCGGATTATCCTTGTCCATGCCGGCGATGAAGTCGGCCAGCGGCAGGGCCGACCAGCCGAGCTGGTTGAGCGCCGTCACGGCAAGAAAGTCGGCGGCCTCCTCGGCATCGCGGCTGTAACCGCTTTCGATCAGCCCCGACGTCAGTCCGCTCAGCGCCGCACCGCCGAACACGTCACCGACCATCAGGCTCAGCAGCAAGGCAGAGCCGCCCTGCTTGATCGATACCTGCAACGGATCGCGCCGGACGACGTGGGCGATTTCATGCGCCAGCACGCCGATCACGGCATCACCGTTTTCCGCCTTGTCCAGCAATCCCGAAAGCACGACGATTTCGCCGCCGGGCAGGGTCAGGGCATTGACCACGGGAAAGCGTACGACGGTCACATGAATCTTGAACGGACTGTCCATCAGGATTGCCAGTTCCTGTGCACGTTTGTTCAAAATCCCGAAAGCGCGCGGTTCGGTACAGACCAGCTTGTCGCGCTGATCCTTGCGAAACTGCCCGAGCAGGGTCAGCAGTTGTGCACGCGATTGCTGGCCGATGGATCGTTCCAGTGACGGCGGGATCAACTTGACCACGGCACTGGCGATGCTTGGCAGCAGGTAGACAAAAATGCCGATGATCGAAGCCACGGCGAAGATGCCGGCGGCAACCCAGGTCGGCCAGCGCAGCGCCCCGGCATCGCGCCTAAGCAGGTTCTGGCACAGGGCTGTCAGCCACAGGCCGTTGTCATCGGCGGCAAGGGTCAGGCGGGCATCATTTCCGCTGCAGCGAAGCCGCACCGGGGGGGTGCGACGGGCCGGATCGACGTAACGGATATCACCGAGCGGCCAGCGCGCCAGCAGCCCACCGGCTTCATCACGGATCATCAGATGATCGGCATCGATCTCGCCATACGCTTCGTGTCGCGTTGCCATCTGGCCGTCGTTGAACAATACAGGTTTGGCCACTTTGTTCCCCTGCGTCATTCCCGCGAAAACGGGAACCTGGGCATAATGAACCGGGTCCCCGTTTTCGCGTGGATGACGGTTAATAGAGTACGCAATGTATGAGCCTGTGCAGGCAAGGTCAAAAGCCACCGATATCCAGTGCGTCGGCCAGACCTTCACCGGTGCGCGGTCCCGTCGATACACTCTGTGCCGCCTGCTCAAGCACATGCGGGTTTTCGATCGACGTCGTGATGACGGTCTGCCGGATCAGTTCGAAGCTGAAAGTAACCGACCAGATGAACGGTGCAATGATCAGGAAAGTAAACAGACCGAGGATCCATGATCCGATCATTATCGGTCCCATGGCAGCCTTGATTCCACCGTCACCGATGTCCGAGACCATGAACATCACGGTCATCAGGATGGATGCCAGCGCAAACACGCCGAGGATCAGCAACACGCTGAGCAGGGCAAAGCCGAGCAGCCTGGCAAAGCCCAGTTCAGAATGAAAGCGGGCGTTCGCCAGACTGAGACCGGAAATCTGCATGCGCGCCTGCCGCACGCGATAATAAAAATACGCCACCGCACTGACGACGTAGGCAAAGAAGATGCCACCGGTCATCGCGGCGATGGCGGTCTGCCGTTCTGCCGACATGGTCTTGAAGTTCAGGGGGCCATGCTGGCCAAACATGACGAAGCCGCCCAGCATGATGGCGACGACGCTGAGAATGCAGACGAACACCGGCAGCCACGCCATGAACAGGTCTTTGGCGTTGCCGTCGAAGCGGAACGCCTGGTCGCCGAGCCGGGTATGGCGCACCTGATAGCGCCACAGATCGATCTTCATCCACGGATAGGCGGCGCCGAGCGTGATTGCGCAGAGCAGGGTCCAGCCGCTGGCCAGCTTCAGATAGGTCCAGGTCGAGCCATCAAGGCCAAAGCGTACGCCGCGCCAGGTGGTGCGGCTCATCCGGTAACGCCACATGCGATAGAAACCGATCTGCAGAAGGGCAAACAGAACAATATAATACGTGATCTCGAGGCCGACCCTCAGGCTCTGGTTGTCCGGCGGCACCACGGCGCCGATGGCTTTGTAGATCAGACCCAACGGAAACAGGATGGCGACGACGATCAGGAAACCGACGAACAGTTCGCCCCCGGTACCGGTATATTCGAGCGGGTCGCCGAGGAAGTTTACATGTCGCCAGAGGAAGCGGCGGACCTTGGTTTTTGCCCAGAACCGGTAAATGCCAAGGGTTATCAGTGCCAGCAGGGTGTTGACCAAAAGCAGCCGGGCGAAGCTGCCTCGGCGCGCATCAAACGTCAGTGTTTGTTTTTGAAACTGATCATTTGCGGCTTCTGGGGCTTGATCCATAGGCTGAGACAGTCTCCACTCTCGGCGGCATGTGCTGTGCCATTCAGGCGCTTGATCCAAGAGTTTATCGATGCACGAAACTGACCGGCCATGCAAGTTTAAGGGGAATTCACCGTGAGACGTTTTGTCTACCTTTTGGGTCTGCTCAGCCGCTATGCGCCGCAAGCCTTGGCGGCAGGGGTGTTCCTCGGTCTGTTCTTGCCGGGTCTGGCCGGGATATTGCGGCCCTGGCTGACACCGGCGGTCTGGATCCTGCTGTATCTGGCGATGATGCGAATCGCATGGGGAGAGCTGATCGAGAGAATCCGCAAGCCGCTGCTGCTGGTGGCGATCGTCGTCTGGATGCTAATTGTCTCGCCGCTGCTGATGGCGCTGGTGTTAAGCGGTGTCGACTTCAGGCCGGGGCTTGAGGCGGCGATGATCCTGACCGCCGGCTCGTCGGCGCTGTTCTCGAACCCGGCACTTGGCATCATGTTCGGGCTTGATGGCGCGCTTTTGCTGATCGTCCTGGTGGCGACAACCCTGCTGATGCCGATCACGGTACCGCTGGCGGCGTTGACACTGCTGGGTTTCGACATCGGCGCCGATCCGTATGCGATGATGGCGCGGATGAGCTTGCTGGTGATCAGTGCAGCGGTTTGTGCCGTGCTGACGCGTAAACTGATCGGCGAGGCCAGATTAAGCGCCGGCACCCGTGAAATCGACGGCATCGCAGTCGGTCTGTTGATAGTCTTTGCCATCGGCATCATGGACGGCGTTGCGGCGCGGGTGGTGTCCGACCCTGCCGATTTCGCCGTTGTCGTCGCCCTGTCGTTTGCGGTTTATGTCGGCATGATGGTGATAGGGGCGGCTGTTTTTCAGTTTGTCATTCCGGGCACCCGACGTCGCGAGGCGCTCAGCGCCGGTTTCACATCAGGGGCGCGAAACCTTGCCTTAATTCTGGCTGTTTTACCGCCCAGTGTTGATCCTGATCTGCCGCTCTTTTTTGCAGTCGGGCAGTTTCCTATCTATATCATGCCTATGATTTTAAAACCGGTCATGCGACGGTATCTGCGATAAAACCCAGACCGGCTGACCTGGACGCTGGAGCGGAGTAAAGGATATTGAGAACTTGGAAATTCTGGCGACGCCTCGGCGTGATTTTTTTGCTGGTGATTGCGGGATCCGCCGTGACCGCCTGGGATCGGCATAAGGTGCGTGCCGACTGGCGCACGGCGAGCCGGGAATCCACCGGCATCGCGCCTGACCCGACCGTGGTCAGTGAAGCGATCATTCAGGTCTATGGTGCCCGAGCCTTCAACTGGCGCGGCTATTTCGGCGTGCACACCTGGATTGCCGTCAAGCCGACCGACGCGTCGGAGTTCACGGTCTATGAAGTGATGGGATGGCGCGCCTATCGTGGTCAGGATGTGGTGGCGGTCTCGAACCGGGCGCCGGATGGCCGGTGGTTCGGCGCGGCACCGCAAATCCTTGCCGATATCCGCGGTGCCGGTGTCGATGATCTGATCCGCAAAGTCGATACGGCGGCACACAGCTATCCCTACAACCACACCTACACGATCTGGCCCGGTCCCAATTCCAATACCTTCACGGCGCACGTGGCGCGCGCCGTGCCGGAACTCAAACTCGATCTGCCGCCGACGGCAATCGGCAAGGACTATATCGCCGATGGCCCGTTTTTCGCGAGAACGCCAAGCGGCACCGGCTATCAGTTTTCGCTGTTCGGGCTGCTCGGCCTGATGATCGCCAAGGAAGAGGGTATCGAGATCAATCTGCTCGGTTTAACATTTGGGGTGGACGTGCTGACACCGGCGCTTAAATTACCGCTGGCCGGTCGAATTGGTACTGACAACGTCACAGGCGGATAGGGTACGGATCATGAGCATTTGGGGGAAAGTCATCGGTGGGGTTACCGGGTTTGCCGTCGGTGGTCCGCTCGGTGCAATCATCGGTGCGGTTGCCGGCCATCATGTGGTCGACAAGAAAAAGGGCGTGGGCAAACTCGGCCACGAGGAAAAGCAGGTTGCCTTCACCACCGCGGTGATCGTCTTGTCGGCAAAGATGGCCAAGGCGGACGGGGTCGTCACCCGTGATGAAGTCAATGCCTTCAAACAGCTTTTTCATATCGAACCCGAAGACATCGCAACCGTCGGCAGCATCTTTGACGAAGCCAAACAAAACTCGGAAGGTTTCGAGCCGTATGCCGAGCAGATCTCCGAAATGTTCCGAGGCGACTGGCATGTGCTCGAAGAACTGATCGGCGCGCTGTTTCACATTGCCAAGGCCGATGGCGTAATTCATCCCGAAGAAATTCAGTATCTCAGACGCGTGTCTTTGCTGTTCGGTTTCAGTGATCGTGATTTTGACCGTCTGCAGACCATTTATCTCGGCGGCTGGAAAGGTCAGGGCGGCCGTTCTGTTCGCGCCGACGATGCCTATGAAATTCTCGGCCTGACCAAGAACGCCAAGGATGCGGAAATCAAGAAGGCCTACCGTGATCTGGTGCGCGACAACCATCCGGACATCCTGATGGCCAAGGGCATGCCACAGGAATTCATTGAACTGGCCAACGAAAAGCTGGCCAAAATCAACGATGCCTACGACCGGGTCAAGAAAGAACGCGGCATTAACTGATGCGTCGCGGACCTCATGATGAGGATTGCATATCCGCCTCACCCTGAGGAGGATGCGGACATCCGTCTCGAAAGGCGAGGCGGTATTTGTGAAGGATTTTCCATGCCGCTGACCGGCGTTCTTGCCGCACTTGCGACCGTTATGCTCTGGGGCTGTAATTTTATCGCCGTCAAATACGCCGTCACGCAGGTGCCGCCGTTTTTCCTGACGGCGCTGCGGTTTGCCATGCTGACCCTGCTTTTGTCGCCGTTTCTGCGCGTGCCCAGGGACCAGATTCGGGAAATCGTCAGTTACTCCCTGATCATGGGTGTCGGGCATTTCGCCGTACTGTTCTATGCCATCCAGTTTCTCGATATCTCGACGACCGGCATCGTGCTGCAGCTCGGCACGCCGTTCGTGGTGCTGCTGGCGTGGCTGATGCTGGGCGAGACTTTCGGTATCTGGCGGATGGCCGGGATGACTTCGGCGTTTTGCGGTATCGTCATTCTGATCGGTGTGCCGACGGTCGGCGTTGATGTGCCGTCGCTGCTTCTGCTGGTGGTTGCGGCCTTCATGTGGGCCCTGAGCAGCATCCGCGCCAAGCAAATGAAAAATGTCTCGCCGTTCAGTCTGATTGCCTGGATGGCGATGGTGGTGACACCGATATCGCTGGGGTTGTCCTATCTGACCGAGGCCCGGCAGCTGGTGTCGCTGCACTCGGCCGACATGCTGTTCTGGTACTCGTTTGCCTACATGGTCATTGCCAGTTCGATCTTCGGTTACGGGCTCTGGTATTATCTGCTGAACCGCTACGACGTGACGGCGGTGGCGCCGTATAATCTACTGGTGCCGCTGATCGCGGTGACCAGCGGCGTGATGTTCATGGGCGACGAGCTGTCGCCGACCAAAGTCATCGGCGGCGGCATGATCCTGGCCGGGGTGACGCTGATCACGGTGCGTCAGATCGTGCTGTCGCGGCGGGCCAGAATTATGGCCTCGACGCAGGGGACGGCGACGTGAGGACGGACTGCCGCTCACCGAATTATAATGAGCGGGACGGTCAAACCGTCGACATGCTGGTGCTGCATTATACCGGCATGCAGTCCCCGGATGCGGCCCTCGAAAGATTGTGCGATCCGGCGGCGGAAGTCAGTGCACATTACCTGATCGATGAAGCGGGCGAGGTGTTCGCGCTCGTTGACGAAAGCCGGCGCGCCTGGCACGCCGGCGTCGCATCGTGGCGCGGAGAGGCTAACATCAACAGCCGCTCGATCGGCATCGAACTGGTTAATCCGGGTCATGAGTACGGCTACCGGGATTTCCCGGAGGCGCAGATGCAAGCGCTGATCCCGCTTTGTCAGGGTATCTTGTCGCGCCACGCAGTCGCCCCCCGCAATGTGGTCGGGCACTCGGACGTGGCACCGCTGCGCAAGACCGATCCGGGCGAGCGTTTCGACTGGCCGCGTCTGGCGGCGGCGGGGATCGGCCTGTGGCCGGTGCCCGATGATCGGCAGACGGCAACGGATCCGGCAGCCGTCACGGCGGCTCTCGGCACCTTCGGCTATGATGTCGCCGATCCTGAAGCGGCCATCAGTGCCTTCCAGCGGCACTTTCGCCGGCATCTGGTCGACGGCGTTGCCGATGCTGAAACAAGACGCTCTATTGCGGCGCTGCTCACTCTTATATAGTGTCCCCCGGCCAGACGGTTGGATGACCGCTCGTAGCTGTCCGAAAGGTGCTGCGGGAGGAAAGTCCGGGCTCCACGGGGATACGGTGCCGGGTAACACCCGGCGAGGGCAACCTTAGGGAAAGTGCCACAGAAAGCAAACCGCCCGCATCCGTGCGGGTAAGGGTGAAAGGGTGCGGTAAGAGCGCACCGCTCGCGGGGAAACCCGGGAGGCATGGTAAACCCCACCGGGAGCAAAACCGAATAGGGACGATGGCGCTTCGGCGCAGGCGCATCCCCGCGCTATTGTCCGGGTAGGTTGCGCGAGGCGTCCGGCAACGGGCGTCCCAGATGAATGGTCATCCAGCACCTTCGGGTGTGGACAGAACCCGGCTTACAGACCGTCTGGCTTTTTCTTTCTTGTGCTGGATTCCGGCCATCGCCGGAATGACGTGATTACTCACGTAGCCGTCACCCCGGCACAGGCCGGGGTTCAGAAGAGAGTGGCAGGTTCAGGGTGAGGGGGGCAAACCTGCGCCTCGAAATCACCCACAGTTTCCCATCAAATTGACATCCGGGCCGGTCAGAACGGACCGCTGGAAGCAGCGGTTTGCCTCGGATTTCCTTGGGCTGCCGTTAACCATGAGGCAACAGAACCCATTGACGCCCAAGAAATCCCATGATATCCCAAATTATCCCATAAAAGGTATGCGGGCCGCAGTGCTGCTCGGAGACCGGGGGGTGGCGACAGAAGTTGCTTATAACGCGTTGGAATTAAGGAGCCCTAAATGGGCGTCTTTACGGGGACACATACCAATAAGGTCGACAAAAAGGGCCGGGTCTCGGTGCCGAAGACCTTTCGTGCGCTTTTTGAGGGCGAAAGCTTTCAGGGCGCCTATGTCTACCCGTCGTTTCGTCAGTCGGCGCTGGAAGCATGCCCGGAAAGTTTCATGGGCCGCATCGTTGACAGCCTTGAAGACCTGCCGATGTTCTCGGACGAGCAGGACGATCTTTCGATCATCGTTGAAAGCGCCCAGCGCCTCGCCTTCGACACCGAAGGCCGGATCATCATCCCCGAAGACTTTCTCGCCGATGTCGGCATCAAGGACGAAATCACCTTTGTCGGTCGCGGCCGCACCTTTCAGCTGTGGGAACCGAAAACCTACGCCAGCGTGCGCAAGCCTGCTTTCGAGCGCGCCCGCACGCGTGGCCTTACCCTCAAACTGCGTCGCCCCAGTGGTCAGGGTGACGGCCATGAATGAGCCGCGCCACATCCCGGTTCTGCTTGATGACGTGATTGACGTGCTGGCGCCGCGCGACGGTGCCGTTTACGTCGATGCGACGTTTGGGGCCGGCGGCTATTCGCGGGCCCTGCTGGAAGCTGCCGACTGCACCGTCTGGGGCATTGATCGCGATCCCGAAGCCGCCGACGCCGGTAATCAGATGGCGGCCAGTTACGGGCATCGCCTGACCGTACTGAAGGGCCGCTTCGGCGACATGCGCGCGTTGCTGGAAGGTGTCGGCGTCCATCAGGTCGACGGCATCGCGCTTGATATCGGCGTCTCGTCGATGCAGATCGACGATCCCGGTCGCGGCTTTTCCTTCCGCACAGATGGCCCCCTCGACATGCGCATGGAAAAGGACGGCATGAGTGCCGCCGACGCCGTCAACCGTCTGGCCGAAAAGGAACTGGCCGACATCATTTATCAGTTCGGTGAAGAGCGCGCGTCCCGCAAGATCGCCCGCGCCATCGTCGAGCTCAGAGAACAATCGCCGATCACCCGCACCAGCCAGCTGGCAAATGTGGTGCGCAGTGTGGTCCGGCGTTCAAAGGATGGCATCGATCCGGCAACGCGCACGTTTCAGGCGCTCAGGATCTACGTCAACGAGGAGCTGGCCGAGCTGGACCGCGGCCTGGCGGCTGCCGCCACCCTGTTGGGTGAAGGTGGCCGTCTGGCCGCGGTCTCGTTCCACTCGCTGGAAGACCGTCGCATCAAGATGTTCTTTCAGGAACGCAGCGGTGCCGGGCCGGCACCGTCGCGCCACATGCCGATCATCGGTGCCGCCGCCATGTCACTGTTCAGCGTCCCTGAAAAGCGCGGCCGGGTGGCCGGTGAAGCCGAAGTGAACCGCAACCCCAGAGCCCGCTCTGCCCGGTTGCGCTGGGGTATTCGAACGGCAGCACCGCTGCCGGCAGCCGCGTGAGGGGGGAACGATGATTATCAAGCCGTCGACCCTGTTGCTGATCCTGATGGTCGCCGCCGCCAGCATCTCGCTGTTTGTCGTCAAATACCGGGTTCAGGATCTGGACGAGCATTATCGTTCGCTGAGCCGCGAGATCGTGGTGACGCGTGAAAACATTCATGTCCTGAAATCCGAATGGGCGCATCTCAATCAGCCGGACCGTCTGCGTTCGCTGGCCGGCAAGTATCTCGAGGTTGGACCGCTCGACGCCAACCGTGTCGGTGATGCCAACCAGATCCTTGATGTATTGCCGAACCGTGCCGTCGATCCGGCGGATGCGGCAAAATCGGATTCCGTGACGGCACCAAAGTCCGTAGAGGAGGCAGCGCGATGAACACGCGCAGTCGTCCGCAGACTTCGGAACCGAGGCGCTTCGACGGCGTCAGCAAACAGTCGCTGGAAACCGGCCGCAACCGTTTGCTGGTGACGGCGGCCGTGATCACGCTCGCCTTCTTCGGCATCGGCGTCCGGCTGATTGACCTTACGGTCATCGGCGGCAGTGAAATGGATGATCAGGCCGGGCCGATCTCGCAGCCGCCGGTGCTGGTCAGTCGTGCCGATATTGTCGATCGCAACGGTGTCGTGCTGGCTTCCAGTCTGCCGACCGCTTCGCTTTATGCCGACCCCAAGGATGTCATCGACCCGAAGGATGCGGCCGAGAAAATCGCCAGCGTGTTCCCCGATGTCGATGCCAAGAAACTGACCGCCAGCATCAAGCGCGGTGGCCGCTTTGTCTGGGTCAAACGCAACCTGTCGCCGGAACAGCAGCTCACCGCCAACCGCCTCGGTTTGCCGGGATTTGCCTTCATCGCCGAAGAGCGCCGCATCTATCCGCATGGCGCACTGAACGCGCATATCATCGGGGCGACCGATATCGACGGCAAAGGCATTGCCGGCGTTGAAGGCTATTTCGATCAACGTCTTCGCCAGTCGAGCGCACCGCTGGCCCTGTCAATCGATGTCCGCGTGCAGTCGCTGCTGCATGCCGAGCTGAATGCGGCGGTCACCGAATTCAAGGCCATCGGTGCCGCCGGGGTCGTCTATGACGTGCTCACCGGCGAGACCATTGCCATGGTTTCGCTGCCCGACTTCGATCCCAATGACCGCAATACCTATCAGGGCGATGCCCGTTTCAACCGCGCCACCAAGGGCGTTTATGAAATGGGATCGACTTTCAAGCTGTTTACGGCGGCGATGGCGCTCGATAGCGGCACCGTCAGCATGACCGGCGGTTATGACGCGACCCGGCCGATCCATATCGCGCGCTTCACGATCACCGATGATCATGCCCGGAACCGCTGGCTGACGGTTCCCGAAATCATCACCCATTCGTCGAATATCGGGGCCGCCAAAATGGCGCTCGATGTCGGTGCTGCGGGGCAGCAGGAATATCTGCGCAAATTCGGTCTGTTGCGCGATGCGGCCATCGAACTGCCGGAAATCGGCCATCCGATGTCACCCGACCCGTGGCGCGATATCAACACCATGACGATTTCCTATGGCCATGGCGTCGCGGTCAGTCCGATCCAGCTGACTGCCGCCATCGGCTCGCTGGTCAACGGCGGCATTCTGCGCCCGGCAACCCTGATCAAACACGATCCCAAACTTCCGGTCGCCGGCGAGCGTATTCTGTCCGCCGAAACGTCCGACAAGATGCGCCAGCTGATGCGGCTTGTCGTCACCAAGGGCACTGGTCGCAAGGCCGACGCCAAAGGCTATTACGTGGGCGGCAAGACCGGCACGGCGGAAAAGCAGTTCGGTGGCCGCTACCGGGAAAAGGCGTTGATCTCGTCGTTTGTCGGCGCCTTCCCGATTCAAAACCCGCGCTATGCCGTGTTCGCCATGGTCGATGAGCCGATCGGCAACAAGCGTACTTACAATTTTGCGACCGGTGGCTGGGTATCGGCACCGGTGGTCAGCAGGGTCGTCGCACAGATCGGCCCGATGCTGGGGATTTCTCCGCTGAATTCCAAAGAGGAACCGCTGATGTTGCCGGCGATCGATGACGAGCGGCTGAAGCTTGCCCGCTCGCAGCCCGAACCCGGCATGATCAAACAGGCATCGGTCAGCAGCGGCGTCGTCAGACCAGCCTCGACCGTCGCGCAACCACCGTCGATTCCCATCGAAGCGCCGCCGGTACCGCGCCGCAAATCAGAGAAATCGACGGAACCTCACAAAGATGAAACGCCGGGAGAACGCATAGCAAGAAAGACCCGCGAAGCGCTGGAGCAGGCCTTTGTGGCTCAATGATATTTGGGGTGAAGACATTTTGAACGCGATGGACGACGCACTCGGCCGAATTGAGATTACAGGGGTTACCTGTGACTCTCGGCGCGTCAAACCCGGTTACGTGTTCGCCGCTTTGCCGGGTGCCGCCACCGATGGCCGTCGCTTCATCGCCGAAGCCGTCGCCCGGGGGGCCTCGGCGATCATCGTGCCGATGGACGATGCCGATTTGCCGTCACTGCCGATCCCGGTGCTCCGCGAAATTGATCCGAGACGCAAATACGCCCAGCTGGCGGCTGCGTTCTTCGGTGCCCAGCCGGCGCATATCGCGGCGGTCACCGGCACCAACGGCAAAACCTCAGTGGCCTGGTTTGCCCGCCAGCTGCTGAATTATGCCGGATTGCCGGCAGCCAGTGCCGGCACCCTCGGGATCAGCGGAACCGCTGCCGACGGCCAACCGCTGATCGATCTTGGCGGTGCCCTGACAACCCCCGATCCGGCCGAGTTGCATCGTGACCTGAAGGACGTCAGCGCTGCCGGCATCAACCATCTGGTGATCGAGGCGTCGAGCCACGGTCTTGACCAGCGCCGGCTCGACGGTCTCAGGATCAGTGCCTGCGCCTTTACCAATCTGACCCGGGATCATCTGGATTACCACAAGACCGAGGACGCCTATCTGACGGCGAAGCTGCGGTTGTTCGACACCCTGACCATCGATGGCGGTCGGGCGGTGGTCAACATGGACGCCCGGTTCGCCGAAGCCTTTGCCAGTGCCGCGCAGCGTCGCGGTCTGGAAGTGATCACCGTCGGCTCGCAGGCGGGGTCACTGTTTCGCATTCTCGGTGCCCGGCCGCAACCGGCCGGCATAGATCTCAGCGTTGCCATCGAAGGGACCCGTCACGACGTCACGGTGCCGCTGATCGGTGCCTTTCAGACGTCCAACGCGATGGTCGCACTGGCGCTGGTCTCGGCGCTGGGTATTGATCCGTCGCACAGCTTCGGCGGTATAGAGCATCTCCACGCCGCCCCAGGCCGGATGCAGTTCTGCGGCCGGCATCCGAACGGCGGTGCCGTTTATGTCGATTACGCGCATACCCCCGACGCGCTGGAAACGGTTCTCATGGCGGCGCGTCCGCACGCCAGAGGCGAGGTGCATGTAGTGTTCGGCTGTGGCGGTGATCGCGATCCGGGCAAGCGTCCCGAGATGGGCCGTGCCGCTGCCCGTTATGCCGACAAGGTAATCATCACCGATGACAATCCGCGCAGCGAAGATGCGGCGCTGATCCGCAGGCAGGCCCTGCAGGGGGCACCGGATGCCCGTGAAATCGGCGACCGTCATGAAGCCATCCGCGCCGCAATTGGCGCCCTCGGTGCTGACGACGTGCTGGTGGTCGCCGGCAAAGGTCACGAGCGCGGACAGATCGTCGGCAGCAAAGTTCTGCCGTTCGACGACGCCTCGGAAGTCTGCAAGACCCTGTCGGAGCTTGGTGCATGAGCATGACAGACAACGCCCGCAAGACGATCTGGACCGCCGCCGACGCAGCCACGGCAACCGGTGGCACGGTCAACTCGGACTGGGAAGCCAGCGGCGTGTCGATTGATACGCGGACCCTCGAGCCCGGGGATCTGTTTGCCGCCATCAAGGGGCCGAACCACGATGGTCACGATCATGTCTCGACGGCGCTCGCCAAAGGGGCTGCTGCGGCGATGATCGAATCGCGTCTGCAAGGCTCGGTGCCGACGGAGCTGCTGCTGACCGTCAAGGATACGGTGCAGGGGTTGCGCGATCTGGCGGCGGCATCACGCGCCCGCTGCCAGGCCAAGATTTGTGCCGTCACTGGCAGTGTCGGCAAGACCGGCACCAAGGAAATGCTGGCGGCGGCGCTGGGTGTCCAGGGCAAGGTGACGTCGACGGCGGGCAATCTCAACAATCATTACGGTTTGCCGTTGTCGTTGGCGCGGATGCCGGCCGACAGCGATTATGGTGTCTTCGAAATGGGCATGAACCATGCCGGGGAAATCTCGCCGTTATCGAAACTGGCGCGCCCGCACGTTGCCATCATCACCACCGTTGCGCCGGTGCACATTGAATACTTCAAGGATATCGAAGGCATTGCCGACGCCAAGGCCGAGGTCTTTGACGGTCTGGTCGAGGGCGGTACGGCGGTGATCAGTCGCGACAATCCGCACTTCGACCGGCTTGCCGCAAAGGCGCGCGAGGCCGGGGCCAAAATGGTCTGGGGTTTCGGCATTCATTCGTTTTCCAATGCCCGTCTTTTGGCTTATGTGCCCGATGAGGCGGGAGCCCGGGTCGAGGCGACGGTCGGCTCAAAACATCTCAAATATCATCTGGCGATGCGCGGCAAGCACTGGGCGCTGAACTCGATTGCCGTACTGGCGGCCGCCGGGGCGATGGGTGCCGATCTTGATATCGCCGCCGCCGCCCTTGCCTCCGTCGCGCCGACCAAGGGCCGCGGTCAGGTTTTCTCGGTCAAGGTCGACGACGGCAAAATCGACGTCATCGACGAAACCTATAACGCCAGCCCGGTCGCCGTTCGGGCGGCATTCGAGGTTCTGGCCGCTTCCAGGCCCGGTCGCGGCGGTCGCCGTGTCGTGGTGCTTGGCGACATGCTGGAACTGGGCGATCACGCGACCCCGGAACACATGGCGCTGGCCGAAGACATCAAGGCCCACGACTTCGATCTGGTGTTCGCATGCGGTCAATATATGTCCGATATCCTTGATGCCCTGCCGCAAGAGCTGCATGGCGCGCGCAGCGGATCGTCGGCGCAACTGGCCGGTCTTGTCGCGAAGAAAATACGCGCCGGTGATCTGGTCCTGGTCAAGGGGTCGGCCGGCTCGCATATGGGCAAAGTCATTGACGCCATCAAAGCGCTCGGCGCCGTCACATACAACGCCGGGGGTGGCTGAGCATGCTGTTTCATATTCTTTATCCGATGGCTGAACAGTTCAGTGCCCTGAACGTGTTCCGTTACATCACGTTCCGCACCGGCGGTGCGATGATGACGGCGCTGATCGTCAGCTTCCTGTTCGGCCCGGTGGTCATCGAACTGCTGCGCGCCAGCCAGGGACAGGGCCAGCCGATCCGCGACGACGGACCGCAAAGCCATCTGCTGACGAAAAAGGGCACGCCGACGATGGGCGGTGTGCTGATCCTGCTGGCTGTCTGCAGTGCGACGCTGTTATGGGCGGATCTAACCAACCCGTATATCTGGGCGGTGCTCGGCGTGACCGTCGGCTTCGGGGTGATCGGCTTCATCGATGATTTTCTGAAAGTCTCGAAACGCAATTCCAAGGGCTTGTCGGGCAAGCTCAAGCTGGCCCTGCAACTGTCGATTTCGGCAGTCGCCGCATTCTCCATTTTAAGCCATCTGCCGCTGGCCCTGCAGACCTCGCTGACGGTGCCGTTCTTCAAGGACCTGCTGATCAACCTCGGTTGGACGTTCGTGCTGTTTGCCATCTTCGTCATGGTCGGGTCATCGAATGCGGTCAACCTGACAGACGGCCTCGACGGTCTGGCGATTGTCCCGGTGATGATTGCGTCGGGCGTATTCGGCATCATTGCCTATCTGTCGGGCAACACGATCTTCTCGAATTATCTGCAGCTGAATTATGTGCCGGGGGCCGGCGAGCTGTCGGTGCTGCTGGGCGCACTGGTCGGCAGCGGCCTCGGCTTCCTGTGGTTCAACGCACCACCGGCCAAGGTGTTCATGGGTGACACCGGATCGCTGGCGCTGGGCGGTGCCTTGGGTGCGGTCAGTGTGGTCACAAAGCACGAACTGGTACTGGCCATCGTCGGCGGTCTGTTCGTTCTGGAAACCGTGTCGGTGATCGTGCAGGTCGCATCGTTCAAGCTGACCGGCAAGCGCGTCTTCGCGATGGCGCCGCTGCATCATCATTTCGAGAAAAAGGGTTGGGCGGAATCGACGATTGTCATCCGCTTCTGGATCATCGCGTCAATTCTGGCGCTGGCCGGGCTTGCAACCCTGAAGTTGAGGTAAGTCGATGATTGACGTGTTTCCGTTCAATGGGTTGCCAACGCCGGTGCTGGGTCTTGGGCGCAGCGGACTGGCTGCGGCCAAGGCACTGCATCTCGGCGGTGCCGAAGTCTGGGCCTGGGATGACAGCGAAGCTGCGCGGGAACGGGCGCGTGCCGAAGACGGTATCGAGATCGTTGATCTGAACAAGATCGACTGGCGTGAAGTGACTTCGCTGGTGCTCAGCCCGGGTATCCCGCACACTTTCCCGAAGCCCCATCCGATTGTCCGCATGGCCCGGGAAGCCGGGTGCGAGATTATCGGCGATGTCGAACTGCTGGGCCGCACGCAGCGCGACTCGGCCTATGTCGGGATCACCGGCACCAACGGCAAATCGACGACCACGGCACTGATCGGGCATATTTTCCAAGTCTCCGGACGCGAGGCCGAAATCGGCGGCAATCTCGGCATGCCGGCCTGCGGGCTGCAACCGCTGGGGCCGGAAGGCACCTACATTCTCGAGATGTCATCCTATCAGCTCGAGCTGACGTTCTCGATCACCTTCGACGTCGCCGTACTTTTGAATCTCAGCGCCGACCATATCGACCGGCACGGCAGCATGGACGGCTACATCGCGGCAAAGCGGCAGATCTTCCATCGCCAGACCAAACCGCGGACCGCCGTTATCGGTGTCGATGACGATTACTGCCGGGCCATTTATGCAGATCTGTACGAAGCCGATGAACAGCTTGTGGTCGGCATTTCGGCACACGAACGCGTGCATGGCGGCGTCTATGTGATCGACGGAATCCTGATCGACGATACCGAAGGCAAGGAAACCCCGGTCATGGATCTGCGCCGGGTTCCCAGTCTGCAGGGGACGCATAACTGGCAGAATGCCGCCGCCGCCTATGCCGCCTGCAAGATGACCGGCATTGCGCCGCACGCGATCATGGCCTGCATCAACAGCTATCCGGGTCTGGTGCACCGTCAGGAAGCGGTCGCGCTGGTCGACGGGATCGGCTTCGTCAATGATTCCAAGGCCACCAACGCAGAAGCGGCGGCGCGCGCACTGGCCTGCTTCGACAACATTTACTGGATCATCGGCGGTCGCCCGAAAAGCGGCGGCCTCGACGTCTGTGCCCCGTATTTCAATCGCATCCGCAAAGCTTATCTGATCGGCGAAGCGGCACTGCAGTTTTCCCAGGAACTGGACGGCAAGGTTGCCCACACCATCTCCGGCGATCTCGTCAGTGCAACGCAGGATGCCTTCAGCGACGCCAAGAAATCCGGCGTGCCCGGCAGCGTCGTTTTGCTGTCGCCGGCGTGCGCGTCGTTCGACCAGTTCAGCGACTTCGAAGCCCGCGGCGACGCTTTCCGCGACATCGTCGAAGGGTTGCCGGGCGAGCACACGGACCCGTTCGAACAACCGGGCGTGTTTCCGGGCGCTTCACTTGAAGAAGGAGCTGCCTGATGAGCGCATTGCATCGCACCGATACCAGTGTGCTCGGCAAATGGTGGTGGACGGTCGACCGCTGGACTCTGGCTGCGGTGGCCCTGCTGCTGGGAATCGGCGGCGTCATGACGCTGGCAGCGTCACCGGCGGTGGCCGAGCGGATCGACGTCGGATCATTCCATTTCGTCAAGCGTCAGGCGGTTTTTTTAAGCCTTGCCGCGTTAACCATCTTTGGTGTTTCGATGATGTCGGTGCGCGGAATCAGGCGTCTCGCCATCCTCTGTACGCTTGGTGCCTTGTTCCTGATGGTGCTGACTCTGCTGATCGGTGTCGAGATCAAGGGGGCGACCCGCTGGCTGAATATCGCCGGCATGTCGATCCAGCCGTCCGAATTCATCAAACCGGGCATTGCCGTGGTCGCGGCGTGGCTGTTTGCCGGTCAGCGCAAGGACGATCGGTTCCCGGGATTCCAGATGTCGATAGCCCTGTATCTGGTGACGGTGGCGGTTCTGCTTTTGCAGCCTGACGTCGGCATGACGATTGTTGTCTCGGTGGTCTGGGGGACACAGTTCTTCATCGCTGGGCTGCCGTTGTTGTATGTGACCATGATCGGCGTGCTGTTCGTCTGTGCCGGGATCGGTGCCTACTTCACCTTCGAACACGTGCATCTGCGCGTCGACCGCTTCTTCGGACCGGAATCCGACATCGGCTATCAGGCGGCGCGCGCCATCGAAGCCTTTCAGCGCGGCGGCATCATCGGACGCGGGCCCGGCGAAGGCCGGGTCAAGGAAGTGCTGCCCGATGCGCACACCGATTTCATCTTTGCCGTCACCGGCGAGGAATTCGGCCTGCTGACGTGCATCGTGCTGGTTGCACTTTTCGCCTTTGTCGTGCTGCGCGGTTTCGGTCGGGTCATGAAGCGCGACGATCTGTTCGTCTTGCTGGCGGTCGCCGGTTTGCTGTCGCAGTTCGCCGTGCAGGCACTGATCAATATGGCGTCGAGCGTCAACCTGATCCCGCCCAAGGGGATGACCCTGCCGTTTATTTCCTATGGCGGATCGTCGACACTGGCGCTGGCCATCGGCATGGGCATGGTGCTGGCACTGACGCGCGAGCGACCGCTGACGGGTGGGCGTGATCATGACCACTAAGCGCCTCATCGTCCTTGCCGCCGGCGGCACCGGCGGACACGTTTTCCCGGCCGAAGCGCTGGCCCGCGAACTGGATAGCCGTGGCCATCGTCTGGCCCTGCTGACGGATCGTCGCGGCGATGCCTATGGCGGCGCGCTTGGAGAAATCGAAACCCATCAGATCCGCGCCGGCGGTATTGCCGGCAAGGGGGCGTTGGCGAAAATCTGCAGCATTGCCGAACTCGGTCTCGGCACTCTGCAGGCACGCAAATTATTGAAGACGATGCAGCCGTCGGCGGTGGTCGGCTTTGGCGGTTATGCCTCGATCCCGACGATGATGGCGGCCAGCCTTGCCGGGGTGCCGACGGTCCTGCATGAACAAAACGCCATTCTCGGCCGCGCCAACCGGCTGCTGGCAGACCGGGCCAAGGCGATTGCCGTCTCGTTCCCGGACAGTCAGGGCATTCCGCAGCGTTCTGCAGACAAGGTGACGCACACCGGCATGCCGGTCCGCAGCGGCGTGCTGGCGGTGCGCGATGTTCCTTATCCGAGCTTCACGGACGGCGCGCCGTTCAACATTCTGGTGCTCGGCGGATCGCAGGGTGCGCGGGTGCTGAGCGAGGTGATCCCCGATGCCATCAGCAAACTTTCCGATCCCCTGAAGAAGCGCATCAGGATCATCCAGCAATGCCGCCCAGAAGATTTGGAACAGGTGCGCGGGCGCTACAAGCTTCACAACATCAATGCCGAACTGGCCAGCTTCTTTGACGACGTGCCGCTAAGACTGGCGGACGCGCATCTGGTGATCTCGCGCTCCGGCGCATCGACGGTCGCCGAACTTCTGGTCGTCGGCAGACCGGCGCTGCTGGTGCCTTATCGCTATGCCACCGACAATCACCAGGCACTGAACGCCCATGCCGTCGATGAAGTCGGTGCCGGCTGGCTGATCCCGGAAGTGGATTTCAGCACCGACAGTCTGGCATCGCGTCTGGAATCGATGTTCGGCATGCCGATGATCCTTGAAAAAGCCGCTGAGGCCGCCCGCCGCGCCGGCCGGCCGGATGCGACGCAGCGGCTGGCGACACTGGTCGAAGCGACCCTGAATGGAAATCACGGCAAAACAGAAAAGGCCGCAGCATGAGATCGATTCCCCTGAATATTGGTACACTGCATTTTGTCGGGATCGGCGGCATCGGCATGAGCGGCATTGCCGAAATCCTGCATAACCTGGGCTATGTCGTGCAAGGCTCGGACATCGCCGAAAGCGCCAACGTCAAGCGGCTGCGTGATCTCGGCATTCATGTCGACATCGGCCATGCTGCGGAAAACATAACCGATGCTTCGGTGATCGTGATTTCTTCGGCGGTGAAAAGCGGCAACCCGGAAGTTCAGGCGGCGCGCGAGAAACTGATCCCCGTGGTGCGGCGCGCCGAGATGCTGGGCGAGCTGATGCGACTGAAATGGTCCATCGCCATCGGTGGTACGCACGGCAAAACAACTACCACATCGCTGATTGCGGCGATGCTGGAAGCCGCCGACATGGATCCGACCGTGATCAATGGCGGCATCATCAATGCCTGGGGCAGCAATGCGCGGCTGGGCGATGGCGAATGGATGGTCTGCGAGGCTGACGAGTCCGACGGCACCTTCCTGAAATTGCCCGCCGCCATTGCCGTTGTCACCAACATCGATCCCGAACATCTGGATCATTACGGCAGCTTCGACAATCTCAGAAAAGCCTTCGTCGATTTCGTCGAAAACATCCCGTTCTACGGGTTTGCGGCCCTCTGCATCGATCATGCCGAAGTGCAGGCGATGATCCCCCGGGTTTCGGATCGCCGCATCATCACCTACGGCTTCAGTCCGCAGGCCGATGTGCGCGCCGAAAATGTCTCGAGCGTGCCCGGCGGGACCACCTTCGATGTGATCATTTCCAACCGCAAGACCGGTGACAGCCGGCTGATCAAGGGCCTGAAGCTCGCCATGTACGGTTCGCACAACGTGCTGAACGCGCTGGCGGCGGTTTCGATCGCCTCCGAGATGGGCCTGTCCGACGCGGTTCTGAACAAGACCTTTTCCGAATTCAAGGGGGTCAAGCGGCGCTTCACGCAGACCGGTATCATCGACGGCATCACCATCATCGATGATTACGGTCATCATCCGGTCGAGATCGCGGCGGTCCTGAAAGCGGCCCGCAGTGTGACCAAGGATCACGTCATCGCCGTCGTGCAGCCGCACCGATATACCCGGCTGCGCGATCTGTTCGAGGACTTCTGCGCCTGCTTCAACGATGCCGATGCGGTAATCGTCGCCGAAGTCTATCCGGCCGGCGAAGCACCGATCGAAGGCATCGACAAGGCTGCGCTGGTCGCCGGGCTGCGCGAGCGCGGTCATCGCACCGTGATTGCCCTTGAAGGCCCGGACGCGCTGGCCGGCACCATCAGCGAGATGGCCGACAGTGGTGATTTCGTCGTCTGTCTCGGAGCCGGCAGCATTTCCGCCTGGGCCAATGCCTTGCCGGACGAACTCAGCGCACTGCGCGCAAAATCCGGGGAGGCTGCAAATGATGGCGGCTGATCGCACCGTATCCCACCTGATTGAACACATGCCCGTGGTGCGCGGGCGGATCAGGGCTGACGAGCCGTTGGCCCGCTATACCTGGTTCCGTGTCGGTGGTCCGGCGGAAGTGCTTTTCGAGCCGGTCGACCTTGACGATCTGCGGACGTTCCTGGCGGCCTGCCCGGCCGAGATCGACATCACCATGATCGGCGGCACCTCGAATATCCTGATCCGAGACGGCGGCATTCCCGGCGTCGTGATCCGGCTCGGCAAGGCTTTTGCCGGGATCGAGATTGAAGGTAACCATATTCATGCCGGTGCTGCGGCGGCGGACATGAATGTCGCCAGACGCGCCGCCGAAGCGGGACTGGCCGGTCTTGAATTCCTGATCGGCATTCCGGGCACCGTCGGTGGTGCGCTGAGAATGAATGCCGGCGCCTATGGTGCGGAGATCGGCGACGTTCTGGAATCGGCGACGGCGGTGGACCGGCAAGGCAACATGCACACGCTTCATGCCGATGAAATGGGTTTCAGCTATCGCACGGTCGCGGTACCGGCAGATCTGATCTTCACCAGTGCCGTGTTCAGTGCCGTGCCCGGTGATGCCGGGGCGATTCAGGCGCTGATCAAGGACATTCAGGTGAAACGCGAGGCGACCCAGCCGGTACGCGAGAAAACCGGCGGTTCAACATTTGCCAACCCGTGGGGCCACAAGGCATGGGAACTGATCGATGCCGCCGGTTGCCGCGGGCTCAGGATCGGCGGTGCCCAGGTCTCAGAAGCGCACTGCAACTTCCTGATCAACGCCGCAGACGCGACCGCTTCCGATCTTGAACAGCTTGGCGAAGAGGTTCGCCGCCGTGTGATGGAAACCTCGGGTGTCGATCTGCACTGGGAAATTCGCCGCCTTGGTGTGGCGGTCAAATCTGCAATAAAGGAGAGGCGCTCATGACAAGACACGTAGCCGTATTGATGGGCGGCTGGTCAGCCGAGCGCGAGGTCTCTCTGGCGACCGGTGCGGCCTGCACCAAAGCCCTCAAACAGGCCGGGTTCGATGTCACGCCGATTGACGTGCAGCGCGATATGGGCGCACTGATCACCCGGCTGTACCCGAAACCCGACGCCGTCTTCAACGCCCTGCATGGCCGCTTCGGCGAAGACGGTTGCGTGCAGGGGCTGCTGAATATTCTGGGCATTCCCTACACCCATTCCGGGCTGATGGCCTCGTCGATGGCGATGGACAAGCCGACCGCAAAACGCATGTTCGAAGCCGTCGGGATTCCCGTGGCGCGTCACATCGTTGCCACCGAAGCCGAAATCCGCGCTGCCGATCCGATGCCCAGACCATACGTCATCAAACCCTGCAATGAAGGTTCCAGCGTCGGCGTACACATCGTTAGAGTCGGCGATAACGCGCACAGCTTCGAAGGAACCGGCTGGCCGCACGGCGATCGGGTGATGGTTGAAGAGTTCATCGAAGGTCGGGAATTCACCGTCGCGGTGATGGGCGATCGACCTTTATCTGTCACGGATATCACAACGGAACGAAATTTTTACGATTACGACGCTAAATATAAGACCGGGGGTTCGAAGCACACGATTCCCGCCGACGTAAACCAGGAGATTTTCGATGCCTGTCTCGACTATGCACTGCTCGCACATCGCACTCTTGGTTGCCGGGGCGTTTCCAGGGCCGACTTCAGATATGACGGCAAGAAATTGTATATCCTGGAAGTAAACACCCAACCCGGCATGACGGCGACGTCTCTGGTGCCCGAGCAGGCTGAGTTTGTCGGGATATCCTTCCCCGAACTGGTGACCTGGATGGTCGATAACGCGGAGTGCGATGCATGATATTTGCACGCAACAAGAAAACCAGGAAAGACACCCAGAGCGCGCGTCCGCAACCGCGCCCGCGTGTGCGACCGCTATGGCGGCGCAGCTGGATCATTCCCGTTGCCGGGGCGTTGCTGATGGGCACGGTTGCGGGCAGCGGCTGGTGGGCGGTTTCTTCGGGCGTTGCCGAACAGACCTATGAAAAGCTCCGCTGGTCGGCGATATCGCTGACCGCGTCGATGGGCTTCAAGGTACAGGAAGTGATGGTTTCAGGCCGTCAGCAGACGGATCGCGAAGTTCTGATCAAAACCCTGAATGTCTCCAGAGGGGCACCGATCCTGGCGTTCGATATTCTCGAAGCGAAAAAACGCATCGAAGCGCTACCGTGGGTCCGGGCATCCACCGTCGAGCGGATGCTGCCGGACACCATTCTGGTCAGCATTGTCGAGCGCGAACCGCTGGCGATCTGGCAACAAGACAACCGGTTGCATCTGATCGATGCCGAAGGTCGGGTGATTCTCAGTGATCATCTAGAAGCCTACGCCGATCTTCTGGTGGTCGTCGGTAACGGTGCGGAAACACAGGCTTCGGCACTGATTGCGCTGATCGGCACCGAGCCGATGCTGATGCAACAGGTCAAGGCGGCAACCTGGGTCGGTGGCCGGCGCTGGAACGTGCACCTCAAGGGCGGCATCGACGTCCGTCTGCCGGAAGCCGATCCGCAAGGCGCGTGGGCGCGTCTCGCCTCGTACCACAAGAATCATCACGTCCTCGACAAGAACGTGACCGTGCTTGATCTGCGCATACCGGATCGGCTGATCGTCAAGACAGGGCCCAAGGGCTCTGATCAGGAAACCTGAGCAGGCGGCGGGGAAAACAAGAAAGTGACACGCATGAAAATAAATGGCTCAACGATTAAACCGCGGTCCGGGCTTGTTGCCGTTCTGGATATCGGCAGCACCAAGATTTGCTGTCTGATCGCCAAGCCGAGCATCGAGCGCGGACCTTATGGTGCCAGCGGTCCCCGGGTGGTCGGGATCGGCACGCACCAGGCGCACGGTATCCGCGGCGGTACGATCGTTGACATGGACGCCGCCGAGCACGCCATTCGCGCCGCCGTCGAGCGTGCCGAACAGATGGCCGGCGATAATATCGACCGCGTCGTCATGAATGTCTCGGCCGGCAAACCGCGCTCCAAGCTGGTTGCCTGCGAAGTGTCGATCGGCGGTCACGGTATCACCGAACACGACATGCGCCGCCTGATGGATCCGACGGTATTGCTCAAGGACACGCCGGTAGACCGCGAGATCGTGCATAAAATCCCGGTCGGCTTTTCCGTCGACGGCAATCGCGGCGTGCGCGATCCGATCGGCATGTTCGGCGAGATGCTGGGCGTCAACGTCCACGTGGTGACGGCGCAGACGGCGCCGCTGCGTAATCTGCATGCCGTCGTCGAGCGCTGCCATCTGCATGTTGATGCGATGGTCGTCTCGCCGTTTGCATCGGCGTTGTCATGCCTGGTCGAAGACGAGAAAAAGATGGGCGCGGCCTGCATCGACATCGGCGGCGGCACCACCGGCATCGCCCTGTTCTTTGACGGCGAGCTGATCCACACCGAAGTCATTCCGATCGGCGGCAATCATATAACCAACGATATCGCGCGCGGCCTGTCGACCCCGTTCGGTCACGCCGAGCGGATGAAGAACCTATACGGGACCTGCCTGCCGTCGGCATCGGATGACAGCGAAGTCATTCAGGTGCCGCTGGTCGGCGAAGACGACGAAACCGGCACCATTCAGGTGCCGCGCTCGATGCTGGTCGGGATCATTCGTCCGCGCGTCGAAGAGATCTTCGATCTGGTGCGCGAACGTCTGGAAAAAGCCGGATTTCTGCAGTTGGCCGGACGGATCGTGTTGACCGGCGGCACCTCGCAGTTGACCGGTATTTCGGAAATGGCCTCGCAGGCTTTCCTGCATCACGTGCGCATCGCTAACCCGCGCTCGGTAGAAGGTCTCGCCGAAGCGGTCGCCGGCCCCGCCTTTTCGGGGGCATCGGGGCTGCTTGAATACGCCGTTGCGGCACAGGAAATGCCGATTGAAGCGGCCATGAATTTACCCCAGCCGCCAAACGGCTGGCTGGGCCGGATCGGCTATTGGTTAAGGGAGAATTTTTAAGATGGGCATAAATCTACGCAATACGTCACGCCGCTTATTAACGCGGTGCCATGAGATAAACCAGTCACAGCAATTCGATAGAAACGGAGTCTGACATGAGCATAAACATTAGTGTTCCCGGGGGCGGAGATACCTCGGAATTGAAACCGCGGATCACCGTTCTTGGTGTCGGCGGCGCCGGCGGCAATGCCGTCAACAACATGATCTCCAAGGAACTGCAGGGAGTCGATTTCGTGGTCGCCAATACCGATGCGCAAGCACTGGTACGGGCCAAGACGGATCGCCGCGTGCAGCTTGGCGCTGACGTAACCGAAGGCCTAGGCGCCGGGTCGAGACCCGATGTCGGCCGGATCGCGGCTGAAGAGAGCCTTGATAAGGTGATGGCCGAACTTGAAGGCGCACACATGGTCTTCATCGCCGCCGGTATGGGCGGTGGCACCGGTACCGGTGCCGCACCGGCCATCGCCAAGGCCGCCAAGGAACGCGGCATTCTGACGGTTGCCGTGGTCACCAAGCCGTTCCACTTCGAAGGTTCGCACCGTATGCGGATCGCCGAAGCCGGCATCCAGGACCTCGAAAACTATGTCGACACACTGATCATCATCCCGAACCAGAACCTGTTCCGGATCGCCAACGAGAACACCACGTTCGCCGACGCTTTCGCGATGGCCGACGAAGTTCTCTATTCCGGTGTCCGCGGCGTTACCGATCTGATGACGATGCCGGGTCTGATCAATCTCGACTTCGCCGATATCCGCTCCGTGATGGGCGAAATGGGCAAGGCGATGATGGGCACCGGCGAAGCTTCGGGCGAACGCCGGGCCATGGAAGCGGCAGAAGCGGCAATCAACAACCCGCTGCTCGACGATTCCTCGATGAAGGGCGCCAAGGGCGTGCTCATCAACATCACCGGCGGTATGGACATCACGCTGTTCGAAGTCGATGAAGCGGCCAACCGTATCCGCGGTGAAGTCGATAACGATGCGCACATCATCATCGGTTCCGCCTTCGACAAGGAACTCGACGGTCTGATGCGGGTATCGGTGGTGGCAACCGGGATCGATTCGGTGGCTTCCGAGCAACCGCGTCCGCAGATCCTTACCGTCAGCCAGCCGTCGATGGCCCGTTCCATCCGCACCGAAACGCCGGATGTTCTGGCCAGACGTGCACCGGCAGCTCAGCCTGCCGTCGCCGCAGCCGAAAGCAAACCGGCAGCAGCAGCGGCCGAACCCGCCGCTGAAGAGCCGATCGTTGACGCATCTGATGAACAGATGATCGAAGACGCACCAGCCTTCCAGATCAAGGATACGCCACGTCCGGCGGCGGCAGCGGAAGAGGCACCGTTCGAGGCGCATGCGCAAACCGATGTCGAAGACGATTCCGAAGAAGTCACCGAACCGATGTCGGTGGACTCAGACGATGCACCGGTCCCGGCATTTGTCCGCCCGGCAGCGGCAGCGGAAGTTGAAGAACCGGTTGCGGCGGCGCCTAAAGTCGGTGCGACGGATGCCTTTATCCCGAGACCGGCGGTCGGTATCGAAGATGCCGGCAGTGACATCAGCAAAAACGGCGATCCGATGGCCGAAGCGGCGCTGATCAACGGCGGCAAGGAACCGGAAGAGAAAAAACCGGCAGCCAAAACCAAGACCAGCCTGTTCGAGCTGGTTACGGGAACCGGCAAAGCGGCCATCGACCGGGTTACCGGCGGCTCCAGACATGAAATCGCCGCACCCGCTCGCGAGAGTGGCGAAACCAAGTCCGAGCGGATTGTTTCACCGAGCGGCGGTGGACGTGCCGTCGGCGCAAGCATGGCGGCACAGGCGATGCCGCAGCCGACGCTTGGCGGTCTGGTTCCGGAAGACCGTATCCAGGAAGCCGTCGATGACGATGCCGATCTGCTGGATATCCCGGCATTTCTGCGACGCCAGGCAAATTAATTGGCAAATTGATTGGCGAACTGACTGGTGAATTGATCGGGTTCATGTCCCCGATCTGACGAAAGGGGCGCTCTCGGGCGCCCCTTTTTGATGCCAAAGAATCATGCAGATCGCCGGACAGCATCATTCAAGCGTTCGCTTTGCGTTGCCGGGGCTGAAATATACGTCTGATAAGTAACTGTTTATACAAATATCGTAACAATCGGAAACAAATGTTGATTTGAGTGGATCAGAGGCAATTGCTACACACAAACTCAACAACCATCCTGTTTTTTTAGGGGCGTCATTCGCCTGGGGGCCAAGACTAAATGTTTGATCAAGGAAACACCACTGCCGTGTCAACCGAGCCAGTTACAGAAGCGGTTGTCCGTCAGCGTACTTTGAAATCCTCGATCAACTGCACCGGTGTCGGTCTCCATTCCGGTTACAAAATTTCAATGACGATCCATCCGGCAGCCGCCAATCATGGCGTGGTCTTCCGTCGCACCGATGTTAATGGTGTCGATGCCGTGGTCCCGGCCCGCTGGGATCATGTTGTTGATACGCGCCTTTGCTCGGTACTCGGCAACAAGGACGGCATCACCGTTGGTACGGTCGAACACGTGATGGCCGCACTGGCCGGTTGCGGTGTCGACAACGTCGAGATCGAAATCGACGGCAATGAAGTGCCGATCATGGACGGCAGCTCCGAGCCGTTCGTGCATCTGATCGAAAGCGCCGGCGTCGTCGAACAGAATGCGCCGCGCCGCGTCATCCGTATTCTCAAGCGAATCGAAGTCGGCTACGGCTCCGGTCATGTTGCGATCTCGCCGGCGGAAACACAGGTCATGGACTTCCAGATCGATTTCAACAGCGCCGTCGTCAAACGTCAGGAAATGAGCCTGAAGGTCGTCAACGGTGCCTTCCGCAAGGAATTGTCGAAGGCCCGCACGTTCGGCTTCCTGCATGAAGTCGAAGCCCTCTGGGAAGCCGGTCTGGCCAAGGGTGGCTCGCTTGATAACGCCATCGTCGTCAGCCATGACGGCATCATGAACAAAGACGGTCTGCGCTTTGATGACGAATTCGTTCGCCACAAGGTTCTCGACGCGATTGGCGATCTTTATCTTGCCGGTGCGCCGATTCTCGGCCGTTTTGAAGGCGTTTGCTCCGGCCATGCCGCCAATAACAAGCTGCTGCAGGCACTTTTCGCCGATGATGATGCCTGGACATGGGACGTTCTCAGCGGTGATGCCGTGCATTTTGCCGTCGACGGCGGCATCTATGCCGATCCGATGAGCACGCAGGTCTGAACTTCATCTTCCGCGTTCGGCACTGAATCCCCGCCAACCCGATCCGTCACATCAATAACACGACCGGAAAAGCGTCTCTCTGCTTGCAGATTCGCGCCCCGAACGTGATATACTGTCTCAAGACTCGGGGACTCGGATCGGACAGATTTATCCGGCCCGGGAACAGGCCCCGGGGTTAGATATGGGAAAGTCAGTTCAATGCAGCGGGTTCACCGGACTTTGAGGTTAAGCGTCGCAACGGCCCTGGTGGCGGTTTCGCTTGGCGCGTGCACCATCAATGATGAACCCGAATACATCGAGCGGCCGGTCGCTGAAATCTACAACAGCGCCATGGGCTACATGAAGGACGGCTACTACAAGGAAGCCGCCAAGGAATTCGATGAAGTCGAACGCCAGCACCCGTATTCGGTATGGGCGACGAAGGCGCAGCTGATGGCAGCTTATTCCTATTACCAGAACAACCGCTATGACGATGCGATCATTGCCCTCGACCGCTTTATCCAGCTGCATCCGGCGAACCGTGATGTTTCGTATGCATACTATCTGAAGGCGCTGTCCTACTACGAACAGATCTCGGACGTTGCCCGCGATCAGAAAATGACCGAGCTGGCGCTGGGGGCCCTGAACGAGATCATCAAGCGGTTCCCGGAATCCCAGTATGCCCGTGATGCCAAAATCAAGATCGATCTGACGCATGACCACCTGGCCGGCAAGGAAATGAATATCGGGCGGTATTATCTGAAGCAGAAGCAATACCTTGCCGCCATCAACCGGTTCCGCACCGTGGTCGATAAATACGATACGACAACGCACGTGCCGGAAGCCCTGCATCGGCTGACCGAAGCCTATCTGGCGTTGGGAATCACCACTGAAGCCCGCAAGACGGCTGCCGTTCTCGGGCACAATTTCCCGAACAGCGAGTGGTATGCGGATTCGTATTATCTGTTTGAAGGCAAGCCCACCGCCGAAAAGATAGAGAAACCCTGGTACAAAGTCTGGTGATTTTGCTGCCAAACGCTTTTCCGGGAATTTCCCAAATATGCTGACCCGGCTTTCCATTCGTAACGTCGTTCTGATCGACAAGCTTGATCTGGAATTTTCCGGCGGCCTTGCCGTGCTGACCGGCGAGACCGGTGCCGGTAAATCAATCCTGCTCGATTCCATGGGGCTGGCGCTCGGTCATCGCGCCGAAGTGCGGATGCTGCGGAACGGTGCCGATCAGGCGAGTGTCAGTGCCGTCTTCGATGTGCCCGCCGGACACCCGTCACGGCTGGCAATGGCAGAAAACGGTATCGACGCCGATGACGACAGCCTGATCCTGCGCCGCGTGCTCGGCAGCGATGGTCGCAGCAAGGCCTTCATCAACGATCAACCGGTCAGTGTCGGCTTGCTCAAGCAGGTTGGCGAGTGTCTGGTTGAAATTCACGGGCAGTTCGAAACGCAAAGACTGCTCGATCCCGCCGGGCACCGTCTGCTGCTGGATGCCTTCGGTGGCCACCATGACAGCGTCGATGCGGTCGCGACGGCATATACGGGTTTGTGCGATCTGATGACGTCGCTGGCAGACGCCGAAGAGGCCGCCAGGCTGGCCTTGCAGAACGAGGCCTTCCTGCGCCATGCGGTCGAAGAGTTGCAGGCCCTGGCCCCGGCTGCCGGCGAGGAAAGCACACTGGCCGAGCAGCGCCGCCTGTTGCAGCACGGCGAACAGATTTCGGCGGCCATCATCGCCGCAGAGCAGGTGCTCTCGGGGGATGGCGGCGCCGAAGACAAACTGGCCAAGGCCGTCAACGAAATCGAACGGGCTGCGCTCAAGGCCGGTGGCCGTCTGGACGAGACCCTGTCAGCTTTGCAGCGCGCGCTCAGCGAGGTTGCCGATGCCAGCGGCTTTCTCGAACGTGCAACCGCCGATCTTGAAATGGATCCGCAGGCGCTCGAGCTGGCGGAAGAAAGACTGTTCGCATTGCGGGCGCTGGCGAGAAAGCACCATGTCGAGGTTGATGCCCTGGCCGACGTGCAGAAAAAACTGCAAGCCGACCTGGCCGACATCGATGCCGGCGGAGAGAACGTCAAGCGGCTGCAGGCGGCGGTGGCGACTGCTAAGAAGACTTACAAAACCGCTGCCGACAAACTCGGCGCGCAACGCCGCAAGGCCGCCGAAGCCCTTGATAAAGCGATGGCCGGCGAGCTGGCGCCGCTCAAGCTCGGCAGCGCCCGCTTCGTGACACAGCTGACGGCGCAACCGGAAGACAAGTGGTCGGTGCACGGCACGGACCGGATTGCCTTTGAAGTCGCAACCAACCCCGGTGCCGATCCGGGGCCGCTGAACCGCATTGCCTCCGGTGGTGAGCTGGCGCGTTTCATGCTGGCGCTCAAGGTCGTGCTGGCCGAGGCCGACCCGGTGCCGGTTCTGGTCTTCGACGAGGTGGATGCCGGGATTGGCGGTGCCGTGGCGGCGGCGGTCGGCGAGCGGCTGCTCAGGCTTGGCGCCGGGGTGCAGATTTTTGTCGTCACCCATTCGCCGCAGGTTGCCGCCAAGGGCTCAAGACATCTTTATGTGCGCAAGGGCGCCGACGGCGGACAGGCGCGCACCGAAGTGGTGGCACTGAGCGGTGACGAGCGGCGCGAGGAAATCGCCCGCATGCTGTCCGGGGAAACGGTGACCAGTGAAGCCCGTGCGGCGGCGGACAGTCTGCTGAAGGGGGCTGCTGCGTGAGCGACACGAACGAGTTGCGCGCCATTCCCGTCGACCAGCTTTTAAAGCCTGATGCGGTTGTCGAGCTGGAAATTCTGGCCGCTGAAATCGCCGCCCACGATGCCGCCTATTATCAGGATGATGCACCGCATGTGTCCGATGCCGTGTATGACCAATTGCGCAAGCGTAACGATGATATCGAAGCCCGCTTCCCTGATCTGGTGCGCGACGACAGCCCGTCGAAGCGGGTCGGTGCCGGTGTTGCGCTGGGCTTCGGCAAGGTCCAGCACCGACCGCCGATGCTGTCGCTCGGCAATGCTTTCTCTACTGATGAAGTGGCTGAATTCTATGATCGTATCCGGCGTTTCCTGAGCCTCGGCGATAACGATGCTGTCGAGATCGTCGCTGAACCGAAGATCGATGGCCTGTCTGTCTCGCTTCATTATGAAAACGGAAAATTCGTCAAGGGGGCAACCCGTGGCGATGGCCGCGAGGGCGAAGACGTCACTGACAACCTGCGCACTCTTGAAGACGTGCCGGCGGAGATTTCACATGCGCCGGCGGTGCTCGAGGTGCGCGGCGAAATCTATATGTCGAAAGCAGACTTCCTGTCCCTCAACGCCCGTCAGGAACAGGCCGGCGGCAAGCTGTTCGCCAATCCCCGGAATGCCGCCGCCGGTTCGCTGCGCCAGAAAGACGCTTCGGTTACCGCCTCCAGACCCCTGAAAGTGTTCGTCTATGCCTGGGGCGATGTCAGCGGCGTCAATGCACAGGGCTATGGCGGTGCGGTCGACTGGGCCGAACAATGGCAGTTCTATGATCGGCTCAAGGGCTGGGGGTTTCCCGTCAACCCGTATGCGCGGCTGTGCACGTCACTGGAAGAAACCCTTGCGCTCTATGAAACGCTGGGCTCGGAGCGGGCGACGCTGGATTACGATATCGACGGCGTCGTCTACAAGGTCAACCGGCTCGACTGGCAGCAACGTCTGGGTTTCGTCAGCCGCGCGCCGCGCTGGGCAATCGCCCACAAGTTCCCGGCTGAAAAGGCCGAAACCATTCTCAATGATATCGTCATTCAGGTTGGCCGCACCGGCGCTTTGACGCCGGTCGCCGAGCTTGAACCGATCACCGTCGGCGGTGTCGTGGTCAGACGCGCGACCCTGCACAATGAAGACGAAGTGCTGCAACGTCTGGATGCCCGCATCGGTGACCGGGTGATCATCCAGCGCGCCGGAGACGTGATCCCGCAAATCGTTGAAGTGCTGAAGGCCAAGCGCCCCGCCGACGCCCGCATCTGGCAACCCCCGTCGATCTGTCCGTGTCCGCTGAAAACCGAAACGGTGCGCCCGGAAGGCGAGGCAGTGCGCCGTTGCACGGGCGGGCTGGAATGTCCGTATCAGCAGGTCGCCAGGCTGAAACATTTTGTCTCGCGCGATGCGCTGGACATTGAAGGCTTCGGGGCCAGAACCATCGAAGCTTTCTGGGAAGAGGGAATTTTGAAAACCCCGGTCGACATCTTTACCCTTGAACAGCGTGACGGCGAGGTCGGCGACAAGCTGGCTCTGCGTGATGGCTGGGGGGAAACGTCTGCCGGCAATCTGTTCGCGTCGATCCGTCAGCGACGCATCACTGATCTGGGCCGCTTTATCTATGCGCTGGGCATTCGTCAGATCGGCCAGACCACGGCGCGCGATCTGGCCCGGGCTTATGGCGGCATTGATGAATGGGTCCGCCAGATGGCTGCGGCTGCCGAGGACCCGGAGGGCGAGGCACATCGCGAGCTGGTCGGTATCGATGGCATCGGTCCGTCGGCGGCGGCGGATATCGTCGCCTTTTTCGGCAATGATAAAAGCCGCGCCGATCTCGATACGCTGGTCGGCATGCTTGATATTGAGCCGATTGCGGAAACCGCCAGCGATTCGCCGGTCAGCGGACTGGTCGTGGTATTTACCGGAAATCTGGAATCGATGAGTCGTTCCGAGGCAAAAGCCCGCGCTGAAGCGATGGGTGCCAAGGTCGCGGGCTCGGTTTCCAAAAAGACGGATCTGGTGATTGCCGGCCCCGGGGCCGGGTCAAAACGGAAAAAAGCCGAAGAATTTGGCGTAAAAGTGATTTCCGAGACAGATTGGCTGAATTTGGTGAATGGAACCGGAGAGCAATTACATCTTTTATAGGTATATAACAAAAAGAATAGCCGGTTATGTGGAATTGTGCGTGCTGATACCTGTTTATTTGATATAAATACGCAACATTTAGCTATTAGCCCCTAAGTATCCACGGAGGAAGTTTCCTATGCCCCACCCAACAGACGTACATGTTGGTCATAGACTCAGAGAAGTCCGGATTATGCGCGGACTTACTCAAACACAGCTGGGCGAGCGTCTCGGTATCAGTTTCCAGCAAGTACAGAAATACGAAAAAGGCACGAACCGTATCGGTTCAAGCCGGCTTTGGGATATGTGCGGTATACTGGACGTGCCGGTAAGCTTCTTTTTTGACGGCCTCGGCGACCAAAAGGCCGAAGACGAGAAGATTTCCCGACGTGCCTTGCAATTGGCCAAAGAATTGGACCGCATCGAAGACGATGATGTGAAGACCAATTTTCTTCACCTATTGAAAGTCTATAACGCAGGTTGATACACTAGTATGGTTCAAGGGGGGGCTTTGATCCATGCAACGATACAATCAACCGACGATGCCACAACCTGATGACCTTTTGGGGATCGGGTTGTGCTGGATAGATGACAGCGGCAAGTTCATAAACCATTCGTGCGTCGTTGCTGAACGTATGGCTAGGCGACGCGCTTTCGGCTATCTGCGGATGGTCGAACTCATCAGCACGAAACATGCCGTCTGCCTGCGCTGGGATGTATCTAAGGTGTCACCGTCGGCGATGATCTCGGCGGCCCACTTCATTGCCAAACGATCACCAGGCACGCAGATCAATCTGGAGTATTTCTGGGGCGCCTGGAATCGGGAAATTTTCCTGAACACGGCCCAGGCGATTGCGCGGATTACCAATCTTGCTGCCTATCGCACGGTGATCCCCTTTGAGCAGACCAAGCGTCTGGTGCGCTCGTTCTCGACCATCATGCAAGACGAGGGGGCGTTGCTGGCAACAACCTTCAGGACGTGGGAACGCAAACAGACAGCGTCCTCCGTTACCAATCCGCATACCTTCGGAGCCTTGGCTAAATATACTCTGGTGTTTCGTTACAACGAAAAGCAGGACGATCTGTTTTTTGGGCATATCGGCAACCATTCAGGGGCGATGAGGGTCTTCGGCTCTGCCTGGGCTGAGACTGCTCTGGGGCGACGCTGTGATCGCAGCCAGCCGGATTTCGAATACGATAGCCGTGCCTGTGCCGCTTACCGGGACGTCATGATACGCGGTGAACCTGTGCTTGATCACGTTCGGGCTGTCATCCGGCTTGAGGGGCGGGACCCGATCTGGGTGCCGTATCGCCGGTTGGTGCTGCCGGCCCGCGACCGCTTCGGGGCGCCGGTCGTGATGTCGGTCTGTGAAATCGATCAGAATTTGGCGATCCCGTTTATGGCCGCATGACGACCAGGCGCAACTGCGCGCGGTTGTTCCAGATAATCCATTCATCGAGCGTTCCCTGTGAAGGAACCGACCAGATCATGCCGCCCGGCTGCATGTTGAGATAGCCATAGCGTGCGGCAACGCCTTTGGTGCAGATACCGGATTGCGCCATGCCGAACAGATAGTCCGGTGCCCATTTCAGCAAGACGATGGCCATCAGCAGTTTCGGCAGGCAATCGCTCAATCCCCGTCCCCGATAGGCCGGGGCCAGCCATAATTCACCATGATAACAGACGCATCCGCGGATCGCCTGCGCCGCCAACGCCGGCGAGCGGCAGACCTCGCCCTGTTCGGCGTGCGCATCAGGGGATGCATAAAAGGCCCGCAGGCTCCGGTGCAGTTCTGCGACCGACTGCGCGTGGCAGTCGTAGCGCCTTGCCGCCTGGGTCATGACGACGTCGCCGTGTTCATTGAAGCCCCGCATCCAGAATCCGTCCGCCGGTTGCAGCGGCCAGGTATCGGGGTCGAAATTGGGTGTCAGCGGTTTCTTGTCGAGGCAGCGGTTGAGCCGTTTGAAATCCTGGAAGCCGGATTCCACGCTGACCGTCACACCGAGCCCGGCCGCTTTGGCGGCATGGCGATTGATGGCCTGCAGCAAGCGGCGCCGTTCTGTCGAATGCGGTGAAATAATCTGCTCGCGTATATGCATTTTCCGCCTCGTCCTTGCATAGGGTCAGAAAGCGGGGAGCCGACACTCCCACGTTCGGCGGTATGCAAGGACCAGCGGAGAAATTTCATGGCAACGATGGAAAAACGGCACACCGGTTCATCCCTGCACTATGACCGGGACGGCATGGATCGGCTGTACGCGCGGGTCTGGGGCGACAGCATTCACTTCGGTTATTACGACAAGCCGGACAGCGACCTTGAGGCCGCCGTGATCGAGACGAAACGGCGCATGGCGGACTGCGCGGGCATGCGTGTCGGCACCCGTGTCCTTGAGGTGGCGAGCGGCTGGGGTGCGACGGCACGCTATCTGGCACGGGCCTTCGCGGTCGATGTCACCGCCACCAATGTTGCGGCCGGCCAGTTGTTAAAGGCGCGCGGCCTTTGCCGGCAGGCCGGACTGCAGAATCAGATCCGGCACCGGCAGGCCGATTATCATGACCTGCCGTTCGCCGATAACCGCTTTGATGTCTGGTGGTGTCAGGAGGCAACGGTGCATGCCCAGCACAAGCACAGGGTTTTTGCCGAGGCTTACCGTTGTCTCAGGCCCGGCGGGCGGATCGTCTTTTCTGACCAGACGACCAGGCGGCCGCTGTGCCGTGCCGGTGAAGCCCGGCGACTTGCCCTCAGGCACGGTTCTGATGATCTGCATGATGCCGACGCCTTCAGGGCGATCCTGCAGCAATGCGGATTTCAGCAGATCGAGGTGCTCGACTGGAGCCGTCACATGACCCGGCACTTCGCCAATCTGGTGACGCGTATTGAAAGCAACCATACCGTCCTGGTGCGGGATATCCCGGAACAGACACTGGCCTTCAATCTGTCATTGTGGCGGCTTGGCCGCGATCTGGCGGCACGGGGGGCCATCGGCTGGCACTGTTTTTTGGCTGTAAAGCAATGACCGCCCTCAGTCGGCCGCGACGATCTCGCCGGAAAGTGCGTTCAGATGATCCGGGTCGCCGTGCACGGTCCACGCAATCCGGTCGGCGTGGATGCGGAATACTGCGGTGATCAGGGTGCAGCCGTAATCGTCACCACCATCGCCGGGGCGGCGCAGGACTCCTTGCTGTCCCGGTCCGCCATGCTGGAACAGGGCGGCTTCGGGGGTCTGCGGATCGCCGCCATCGTTGAGGTAGGCATCAACGCTGGTCTGACGGTACTCGGACGAGCCGGTGACGTTTTCCCCGAGCTTCGAGAAGTAGGGGTCGAGCAGGTGATTGGCGTGGGCTTGCGGGGTATCGACGGCGCGGATCACACTGGCCGAGGCCGGGGCTTCGATCGACAGCGGGGCGGCTTCACCCAGCATGCCGATGGCATGATGAAAACCGGACGCCCGGTCATCGCGTCTGAGATGGCCGATGGCTTCGGGTATCGAGGTCGCTTCCAGAACCGCCCGGCAGATGATGTGGCGGGGGATGCCGGGCTTCAGGTCGTCAGCGCGGATGTTGTTGATGGTCTGCACCAGACCGGCCCGGTTAACGGCAACACTATGTCCGGCCAGCATGCCGGGATAGAGATAGCTTTCAAACGCAGGCGCATCATCCGGTGCGGCCCGCAGCCAGTAGCGGTGTTGCATGAACTCCGATGAGCCGTCTTCGTTGTGGGCAATGACGGCCGGCAGGTCGTGATCAAAATCGCCGGCGGACATAATCGTCGTGCAGCCGTCGCTCAGCGCATCCAGTCGGGCCTGGGCCGTTTCCGGCGGGAACCTGAGATCACCGCGGCAGTTCCACAGGAACAGGGTGGCAAAATCCACGCCGATGGCATCGGCCATCGCGGCAAGCTCGCGCATGTGTTTCGGATAGGCTCGCAGGGCCGCATCGTGCAGAGCCTTCAGATAATCCGATCCCAGGAACGTCTCGGCCGTGCTGACGAATTCCCTGTTGCCGAGAACGGCCTGTTTGAAGGAGTCACCGACGGCCAGGCCAATGCCCCGGCCGATATCCTCGGGTGAACCGGCGGCCTCGATAATACGGATCTTTGTGAAGCTCACAGGAACCGTTCGATATAGCGCGGGAAGGCGGAGACACGGGTCGGATGCTGACGATAATCCCTGAGCACTTCGCCACAGGTTTCCTTGGCCAGCTTCTCCTGATCCTTGAGGCCTTCGATCTTTGCCGTCTTGAAAGCGGTCAGGGCCTTGCTGGAATCCTGATCGTTGGCGGCGACATATTCGAACATGCGTGCGATCTTGGAGGTCAACGGACTGACATCTTCGCCGCACTGTTCGGCACGACCGGTCAAGGTGCCGAAACCCTTGGCGGCAGCGAGCATGTCCTTGAGCACCATCACCGGTTTGATCGATGTCGGCAATGCGCGCATGACCTTGAAACGTGGATCGGCGTGAATGATTTCGGCCCGCGCCAGACTGCAATTGTCGGTCAGGGTATTGCAGACGGAGATGCGGTCAAAAAACTTGGCCCATTGCTCGCCGGTCCTGGGCGAGTTGGCCGGGCTGGTCGGGTCGGCGCTGTTGCCCCGCCATGTGCGGACGACGGCGTAGGTATTGAAATCACCAACATAGACCATGACCATGGCAAACGTTGCGATCTCGGGCGGTGCGTCCTTGATGGCCGAGCAGAGGATCGTAAAGCTGGCTGTGCTGCCGATCGTCGCCTTGTCGGTTTTGATTTCCGAAACCGTGGGCTGACTGCAATTCTCGCTCATGGTTTTCGACAGCTGCTGGGCCGCGAGATTGGCGATGGCATTGCCCGATTTGTCCATGCGCGTCACGGCAATCTCTTCGATGCTGCCGCCATCGATCTGGAAATCGCGCTTCCATACACGCCTGATCCCGCTCTTGGTGGGTTGCGATGCGCCGCCCGACCAGTTCGGTGGCGGTGGCGCGATCAGGACCTCGCCGTCGAATTCAGCACTGGTCGCCGTCTTGGGCGTAGACAGGGTCAAGAGGCCCATGGCGAGAATGGCGATATGGCGGTATTTCATGTCACACTTATACGCGTCCATCCCCCCCTTGAGAAGGGGGGCAATGCTCGGAAACGAGGAGCGGACATAAAAAAAGGAGACCGCAAGGCCTCCTTTTCACTGAATTTCCTGACGGCTTAGTGCAGCCGGTCCGGCAAGTGCTTGATGGTCTCGTCAATCAGGGCATTTGCCTTGTCGGCGCTGAAGCTTTGCGCCAGTACGTCCGCCGAGGCGGCGATGGCAACTTCGACAGCGCGGGCGCGGACACGATCGATAGCCTGCTGTTCGGCCATCTTGATCCGGTCCAGAGCCAGCTGTTCGCGCCGTTCCAGTGATGCCTTGATTCGCTCACGGCCTTCACGGTCCATGCGCTCGGCTTCCTGCTTGGCGTGCTCGATGATCGAGGCGGCTTCGCCGGCGGCATCGCGCTGCTTGCGCTGGTACTGCGACAGCAGGTCCTGCGCTTCATCACGCAGACGTTCGGCCTCATCAAGATCCTTGCTGATCTTGTCGGCACGCTCATCAAGCGCTTTGGTTGCCCCTTTGTATGCGGGTTTGTAGATCGCGACCACGAACACGACCAGCGCACAGGCGACCCAGAATTCGGGTTGATGTAACATCGCGTTCTCCCTCAGGCCTTGTTGCCAAGAACGGCATCGACAGCTTTCTCGACGTGATCGCTGCCAGGCTGGGAGCCGGTCAGTTTGTGAATCACATCAGCAGCAACATCGATCGCCACGTCACGAACGCTATCCATGGCCTTTTCGACTTCGGCGGCAATGGAACGTTCGCTTTCGCTGATCTTTGCTTCGAGCTTGGCGCTCATCGCAGCTTCTTCCTTGGCCGCAGCTTCATTGAGCTGCTGCTGGATTTTCTGAATATCGTTATGTGCTTCGGCACGCGCGTCAGCCAGAGCCTTTTCGTAAGCGGCGAGAGTGGCCTCCGCTTCACGTTTCAGGTCTTCGGCCTTCTTCAGATTGTCCTCGAGCCGCATTTGCCGTGTTTCAAGGGCGTCGGAGATCTTCGGTACCGCAATCTTCCACATGATGAGGAACAATACGGCAAACGTGATCACCAGCCAGATCAACTGCGGCGCAAATGTGCTGACGTCTAACTGAGGCATGTCATCCCCGCTTAAAACGGCGGATTTCGGAGGGGGTCGTCAGGTCTTGCCGAAGACCCCCCTGAAACCAGCCAGTAAATCAACCGAACAGAATGACCAGTGCGATAACCAGCGCGAACAGTGCGATAGCTTCAACCAGTGCGAAGCCGAGCATCGTCATCGGGAACACAGCGGCCTGAGCGGACGGGTTGCGGCCAACAGCCTGAATGAATGATGCGAAGATGTTGCCGATACCGATACCGGAACCGATAACACCGATAACGGCGAGACCGGCGCCGAGGAGCTTTGCAGCTTCAAGTTCCATGGGTCAGATCCTTTCTAGTTAAGTTGAACATTTAAAATTAAGAGTGAATTCCATGTGCCTTAGTGAAGATGCAATGCATCATTCAGATAAAGACACGTCAGAATGGCGAAAACGAAAGCCTGCAGGAAGGCGATCACGAATTCCAGGCCGGTCAATGCGACGACGAAGGCAAACGGCAGCCAACCGGCAGCAATCCCGAGCGAGATGATGAATCCTGCGAACACTTTCAGAAGCGTGTGGCCGGCCAGCATGTTGGCAAACAGACGAACGCTGAGGCTGATCGGGCGCGACAGATAGGAAATGATTTCAATCGGGATCAGCAGCGGTGCCATGTACAAAGGCACGCCTGGCGGCATGAAGAACGAGAAGAAGTGCATCTTGTGCTTGGCGATGGCGATCAGCGTGACGCCGACGAAAACAAAGAAGGCCATCGCGAAAGTCACGGCGATATGGCTGGTGAAGGTAAAGCTGTAAGGCATCAGGCCCCAGATGTTTCCGACCAGCACGAACATGAAGATCGTGAACACGAACGGGAAATAGGGGCGGCCTTCGCTGCCGACGTTATCTTTGAGCATATTGGCAATGAACACATAGGCCAGTTCGGCCATGGACTGCCAGCGACCGGGAACCAGCTCGCTTTTGCGCATGCCGCCGATCAGGAAGATGCTGATGGTCAGCACGGTCAGGACCATGAACATGGATGAGTTGGTGAACGATGCATTGACGCCGCCGAATTCGATCGGCACCAGCGTCTTGATCTCGAACTGTGCGAGTGGGGAATGTCCCTCAGCCACGTCGATCTTTTCCTTCTTCAGGCGCCTGCTCGGCCTTTTCGGCGTCGGAGGCGTCGTCCTTTTGTCCCAGGCTTTTGGCCATGCTCATGCCAGAAGCCACCCTATAAACGTTCATCACGCCGGCAATGAAGCCAAGTATAATGAACACAATCATTGCCCAGGGGCGCGACCCGAGTACCCAATCGATACCCCAGCCAATCGCCAGCCCTACGGCCACGGCGGAAACTAACTCGACAGACACCCGAAAAGCAAGCCCTAGAGCCGAACTTGGCGGCCTATTTACGTTACTTTTCCACAGTCTTCTCGTTTCTTCGCTTTCCCGGGCTTTATCAAGCTTCTTCCCGAAATCGTCGAGGTCAGTCGAAGACCGTTTCTGGGTGTCGTCATCAGATGCCATCGGTGTCCCCCAAGGCGGCTGTCCGCCTCAAAAACGACCAAGCCATCAGCTCCCCGTCCCCTTAGTCAGGGGTGTTGTAGCAAATTAATCCGCCCCGGCAAGGATTGATTTCGCGGCTGCGATAAATCCCCTTACCCGGCGCTTCGCGCCACCCTCTCCCGAGGGAGAGGGAATGTACGCGAATCCCCACTCCCTCGGGAGAGGGCGGGGCCCGCGGGCGTCAGCACGTGGGAAGGTGAGGGGGCTTTCTCACGCCGTCTGGCGGATTTCCTCGGCTTTCTGCAGATCGACCGAGACCAGCTGCGAGACGCCGCGTTCCGACATCGTGACCCCGTACAGCCGGTCCATCCGGGCCATCGTCATGCGATGGTGGGTAATCACCAGGAAGCGCGTGCTTTTGGTCTTCGCCATATCTTCGAGCATCATGCAGAATCGGTCGACGTTGGCGTCATCGAGCGGTGCGTCCACTTCGTCGAGCACGCAGATCGGTGCCGGATTCGTCAAAAACACGGCAAACAGCAGCGACAGCGCCGTCAGTGCCTGCTCGCCACCCGACAGCAGCGACAGGTTCTGCATCTTCTTGCCCGGCGGCGAAGCGAGAATTTCAAGACCGGCATCCAGCGGGTCATCGGCTTCGGTCAGTTCCAGATGTGCCTGACCGCCACCGAACAGTTTGCCGAACAGTTCCTGGAAGTGCTCGTTGACCTCGGCAAACGATTGCAGCAGACGCTGCCGGCCTTCACGGTTCAGCTCGTTGATGCCGCGGCGCAGCTTGTCGATGGCCTTGGTCAGGTCGTCGCGTTCGGTGCTGAGCGTGGTGATCTGCTCCTCAAGCTCGTTCATTTCCTGTTCGGCGCGCAGGTTGACCGGCCCCATGGTTTCGCGCTCGCGCTGCAGGCGGTCGACCTTGTGTTCGGTCTGGGCCAGATCGGGCAGCGGCTTTTCCGGATCCAGACCGGCGATCTCGAACAGCTGATCGGGCCGGCATTCGAGCCGGTCATCGACCCGCTCGGCAATCGCGTGGCAGGTCTGCAGGGCCTGCTCGACCGCACCTTCGGCACGGACCCGGTTTTCCCGGGCGCGACCAAGATCGGCTTCGGCGTTGCGCAGCGCCTTGTCGGCTTCGGCGAGACGGGTTTCGGCAATGCTCAGCTTGTCGGCGGCGTCGCGGCGTTTCTGCTCGGCGCTTTCGATTTCGCTCAGCAGGGTCTGACGGCGCTGGTTCAGGGCCGCCGGTTTGCCGGCCAGTTCCTCGCGTACGATTTCAAGATCGGCGCGGCGCTGGGTCAGTTCTTCAAGCCGTGATCCCGAACCCTGTTTGCGGTCCGACCAGGATTTGGCTTCGCGCGCGATGGCTTCAAGCCGCTGGTTGCGTTCGCGCGCCATGCGCTCGATCTCGTCATGCTTGGCGCGGCATTCCATCAGATGGGTGCGGCGTTCGGCCAACTCGGTGCGGAGTGTTTCGATCTGCTGGCGATCACCGTTGACGTCCGGCAGCTGCGCCAGCTCGCGGCGCGCTTCTTCATGCTGTCCGGTGGCTTCGGCGAAATCGGTTTCAAGGGTTTTGATCTGATCGCCGACGGCAGCCAGTTTTGATCCGTGCGCGACCATCCGCTGCTTGATCGCCGACAGGGTTTCACGGACTTCGGCCAGCGCCTGTTCGGCATTACGGACATCGCCACGGGCTTGCTGCACGGCTTCGGTGCAGCGCTGCACCGCCTGATGCTTCAGATCGGCGGCGGCATCGGCATCGGCCAGACGCTGGTTGGCGCTGGCGGCCTGACCGACCAGTTCGCGCAGGCGGTTGCGCTGCTCGAGACGGCGCGCCGCCGAGGTGGTGGCGCCGGCAGCAATGATGTAGCCGTCCCAGCGGCAAAGCGCGCCATCGCGGGTCACCAGTCGCTGGCCGGGACGCAGCGCACCGATCAAGGCACGGGCAGCGTCGACACTGTCGATGACACCGATCTGTGCCAGACGGCGAGCCAGTGCCGGTGGTGCCTGTACCCACTGGCTGAGGGCGGTGGCACCGGCGGGCAGTGCCGGGGCATCGATGATCGGCGGCAGGGCGCGCCAGTGAATGTCGGCGGCTTCGTCAATCGGCGCTTCGATCTCGTCGCCCAGCGCCGTGCCGAGGGCCACTTCGAAACCGGGCTCGACGGTAATTGCATCGATCAGCGGCGGGAACATGTCGGGATCGCCGGTATCGAGCAGCTTGGTCAGGGCGTTCTGTTCGGCGGTCAGTTTGGTTGCCGCATCGCGGGCATCGTTGAGCGCGGCCCGGGTGCCTTCACGCTCGACCTCGGCGGCCTTTTGCACCTGTTCGGCGGATTCCAACAGGGCATGGGTGTCGCCGACGGTATCACTCAGGCGCGCCATATGCGCTTCGGTATCGGCAAGGGCGTCGGCTTCCGGCGCATCGGCTTCAAGGCGCGCCCGTTCGTTTTTCATTTCGCCAAGGCGGGTGCCGAGACGGTTCTCGCGGTTGGCGACTTCCTCGACCCGGCGTTGCAGTGAATTGCGGCGCGCTTCGGTTTCGGCGACGCGCTGGGTCAGCGCCGACAGCGATGTTTCGTGCGCTTCGACGGCGGCACCGGCGGCTTCGAGCTGGCCCTTGGCATGAGCGCGGTTTTCTTCCTCGCCTTCGCGGGCGGCAGTGATGCCGTTCTGTTCTTCGAGCAGGCGCGCCTGCGCCGCTTCGGCGTCGCTGATCAGCGATTGCTCGCGCGCCGTATCGGCGATGGTTTCCTCGATGCGGTGGCGGGTATCGGCCGCCTGCGCTTCGATCCGCTGCTCTTCCTCGTCAAGTCCGTCGCGGGCAATCATCAGGCGTTGCAGGGCAGCAGCAGAGGCCACTTCGGCGTCGCGCAGCGCCGGGATATCGGCGGCCGCTTCGGCCTGTTCGGTGGCCGCCTGAGCGACCAGCACACTGATCAGATTGACGTCGGTTTCGATCTCGCCGAGCTTCAGTCGATGCTGGTCGAGGTCTTTTTCGGCAGCGATCCAGCGCAGATAGAACAGCGTCGCCTCGGCGGTGCGGATCAGATCGGACAGATTGCGGTAACGGGTCGCCTGGCGGGCCTGTTTCTTGAGGCCGTTCATCTGTGCTTCGAGGGTCACCAGAATATCGTCGAGACGTTCCAGATTGGTTTCCGCACCCTTGAGACGCAGCTCGGCCTCGTGGCGGCGTGAATGCAGACCGCGAATACCGGCGGCCTCTTCAAGAAGCATGCGCCGTTCGGTCGGCTTGGCGGCAATCACCGCACCGATCTTGCCCTGGCTGACCAGCGCCGTGGAGCGCGAGCCGGACGCCTGATCGGCGAACAGCAACTGCACGTCGCGGGCCCGGACATCGGCGCCGTTGACCTTATAAAGAGAGCCCTTTTCGCGTTCGATGCGTCTGGAAATTTCCAGATCTTCGCCATCGTTGAACTGAGACGGGGCATTTCGGCTGGCGTTATCAAGCGTCAGCACCACTTCGGCGACGTTGCGCGGCGGCCGCTTGTCGGTGCCGGAAAAGATCACGTCGTCCATCTCGCCGCCACGCATCTGCTTGGCCGAGGTTTCGCCCATGACCCATTTGAGGGCTTCAACGAGGTTGGATTTGCCGCAGCCGTTGGGGCCGACGACGCCCGTCAGCCCGACGTCGATATCAAGCGACGTCGGCTCTACGAAGGATTTAAATCCGCTCAGGCGTAACTTCTTGAAGTGCAGCACGCGTGCGTAATCTCCAGACTGGTTGCTCAACGGTCACGGCGCAGTGCCGGACGTCGAACAGCCGATAACCCTCATTATACCTCATGTAATGCAAATATGGCGCTTTTTTGACATATTTGCACTAGATGTTGTGGGACTATAGGGAGGGGACCTAGCCGGGTCGACTCATTTTCGTGCCGTTTCTGGGGATAAGTCGGGAGCGATATCCCCCAATTCGTCACCCCGGCGCAAGCCGGGGTCCAGATAGAATGCCGTCAAAACAACAGGTTTGGCGATCTGGATTCCGGCCTGCGCCGGAATGACACAGTCTTGCGGGTCGTTTTGTTTACTTCGCGGCCTTGAGGGCTTCGTCGATGGCCGCCCTGACCTTGCCGATGTCCATGGTGTGCTCGAGCAACTTGCCGGCAATGAACACCGTCGGCGTGGAATTCACGCCCAGTTCGGCATTGGCTTTTTTGGCCCCGTCCTGAATTGCGTTCATCAGCTTGCTGTTCTTGATGCAGGCATCCACTTCGGTCGGTCCGAGACCGGCCATGCGGGCAACCATGCCGATCGCCTGCATCGGGTTTTCCGAATGCGACCACTGCTTTTGTGTGCTGAAAAAGATGTCATTCATGGCGCCGTGACGCTCGGGCCCGGCGCAACGCGCGACCATCGATGCGGCAAGAGCGGCGGTGTTGGTCGGGAAGTCGTGATAGATAAACCTGACTTTGCCGGTGTCGATGTACTCGGCTTTGATCACCGGAAAGATATTGTCGTGAAAATACAGGCACGCCGGGCAGGCCAGCGAGGCATATTCGACCACTTCGACCTTGGCGTCGGCACTGCCGTAAACCAGATCCTTCATGGCTTCTTCAAGCGAGACGATCTTGGCAAAGGCACCTGAAGGCTGGGCGAGGGCGATGCTGAAAGCGGTGGCTAAGGCCATCATCATACGGCGGGAAACGATCATTAAACTGGCTCCATACTGGATTTATCGAATGGGTTCATATCAAGTCTTGGTTGTCTCAGGTTTCGCTGGCCCGACGGCGGGCGACGCTTTGACCGAGATGGATCAGGGCATCGCGCAGTTCCGGATCAGCGACGGTGTTCAGGCTCAGTTCGATTTCGGAGCGCCGGTCCGGCTGCAGCGGCGGCAGCGGCGGGCGTTTGTCCTTGCGCGGCTTCGGCAGCGGACCGTGGATGATCTTGATGTCACCGACGGCGCGAAAGCCGAAGAAGCGGTTGATCCGTTCCAGCAGGATCGGCTGGAAATGCACGACCTCGGTGGCCAGCGCGCCGTTCTCCAGAATAAGATACAGGGTACCCGGTTGCGTGCGGTCGCGCTGAAAGCGAATGCGGTCGGGCAGGCTGTGATTGCCGATCAGTTCGCCGGCGATGATCGGCCATTCATTGATGATCGCCGCATCGACAAAGCCGCGCTTGTCGAGCGCTTTTTTGGTCAGCCCGGATATCGCCCGACCCACCGATTGGGTTCGGGCACGGCGGTTTTCGGGTTGATTGTAGCCGGACATCGCTCAAGCTTTTCCTGTGCGCACAACAAGGGATACGGTCATATAGATATGGGGCATGAGGGTAAGGGGCAAGTATGAGCGGGGCAAGGGCGCCGAACAATGCTCGCGGACTTGTGTTCCGGCACGGCTGGCGGTAAGGCGTCTTGCATCATGAAAAGCAAAGTCAAAGCTCCCGGTCACTCAACGATACGCCCCGCAGACATCCAGCGTGATATCCGCCGTGATATCCGCCGGGCTTTACTTGGCTGGTATGATCAGCACCGGCGCAGCCTGCCGTGGCGCGCCAAGGCAGGAAAACGGGCCGATCCTTACCGGGTCTGGCTTTCCGAAATCATGCTGCAGCAAACCACTGTCGCCACGGTCGGCCCCTATTTTGGCGATTTTATGGCGCGCTGGCCCACTGTCGAAGCGCTTGCCGCAGCCGATCTCGATCAGGTTCTGGTGGCCTGGCAGGGGCTTGGCTATTACGCCCGGGCGCGCAATCTGCATAAATGTGCCGGGGTTGTGGCAAGCCTGCATGGCGGCGTTTTTCCCGATAGCGAAGCGGCGCTCAGGTCCCTGCCGGGGATCGGTGAGTATACGGCGGCGGCGATCGCGGCGATTGCCTTCGATCAGGCGGCGGTGCCGGTTGACGGCAATATCGAACGGGTGACGGCCAGACTGTGCGCCATCACGACTCCGCTGCCGGCTGGCAAGGCCCTGATCAAAGCTGCGGCCACGAGCTTTGCCGACGCGCACCGGCCCGGCGATTTCGCGCAGGCGATGATGGATCTGGGCTCCGGCGTGTGCACGCCTAGGGCGCCGAAATGCCCGGACTGTCCATTGCAAAAGCTGTGTCTGGCGCACGCCGCAGGTGATCCCGAGAAGCTCCCGGTCAGACCGGCCAAGCTGAAACGGCCGGAACGCTGCACGCAGATGTTCTGGCTGGAAAATGCCCGGGGTGAAGTGCTGCTCCGCAAACGACCGGCGAGGGGACTGCTGGGCGGCATGACCGAGCTGCCGTCGACGCCGTGGCGGGCTGGCGACTGGCCCGATGCCGATGAAATATCCGGGGCCGAGCCGCTCAGCGTTGCCTGGACGTTGTTGCCCGGCGAAGTGCAGCACGTATTCACGCATTTTCGCCTGACCATGCGTCTGGTGCAGGGACGCTGCCGCAAGGGGGCCAACGTCGACGGTTTCTGGGTGCACCCGGACGATTTCGCCGAGCATGCCCTGCCGACGGTGATCAAGAAGGCGATGGGGTTGATTTTGCAGGCTGAAGCTTGATTTTAAACGTCAACCCAAACTTGATTTTGGATCCATGCTTCGAGACGGTCGCTATGCTCACTCCTCAGCATGAGGGTTAATATTTATCCTCATCCTGAGGAGCGGCACTGCCGCGTCCCGACGGATTGACCCTGACTCAAGTTCAGGGTGACGGTTATTTTATATTTCAGGCCGCCGCCCTTACGAGCCGCTGACCGCGCGCCGGAACGCCATGATATCCTGCTCGAGATTAAGCGCGATGAAGCGGGTCAGGGCCTGCGCCTGAAGGATCGCCTGACCGCGCGCCGGCAGCGCCAGCACCCGGTCCAGTTCGATCAGCGCATTGTTGAGCCGGCGCAGTCCGTGGCCTTCGGCCCAGGCCATGAGTTCGGACGTATCCGCGCGCAACCTGAGGATGTTACCGGCAACCGCCAGCTCGCGCATGGCGGCGATGCGCTGCTCGGGGGGCAGCGGATCGCTCATCATGGTGCTGAGGACACGCGCCGCACCATGCTTGCTGACCAGATCCTGAACCCGGCGTCGGTCAAGCAGTTCCCATGTGGCGTTAGCGGGCGTGTCTGTGTTCATGATTACTCATCATACTTGATCAGGGCATCGAACGGCGCACCGATTTTTTCACGGCCGCCGAGGAATGTCAGCTCGATGATGCAGGCCGTGCCGACCACTTTGGCGCCGACCTTGTCGAACAGGGCCAGCGAAGCGCCCATGGTGCCACCGGTCGCCAGCAGATCGTCGAGCACGACAACCCGCTGTCCCGGCGCAATGGCGTCGCGCTGGATCTGAATGGTATCCGAGCCGTATTCCAGATCATATTCGTGACTGATGACATCACCGGGAAGCTTGCCGGGCTTGCGGATCATGCAGAAGCCTAGACCGAGACGCGATGCCAGCGGTGCGGCGACCAGAAAGCCCCGCGATTCAACACCGGCCAGAACGTCAGGCTGATAGGCCGAGACAATACGTGACAGACGACCGAGTGCGACCTGCCAGGCGTCCGGATGGGCGAGCAGTGTCGATATGTCATAAAACAGAATGCCGGGTTTGGGAAAATCCGGGATGGCGCGAATATGCTCTTTCAGATCCATGTGTCTCTCCTGGTGAATGGCCGGGCATCCTAACATGCCGGGGTGTCGGCGCAATCCCGAGGTGTTGCATGGTTCGGGCAAAAGTGGTTCGCTTAAGCCTTGTTATGCGCGCCCGGGGGTGCTTGTTCGGAGAAAAAGGCCATGACTGCAGCAACACACGTTTTTCACAGAGCCCCGAAAGTGGCGATGCCGTCCGCGGTAAAAGGCGACGGCATTTACATTATTGACGCCGACGGCAAGCGTTATCTGGACGGCTCCGGCGGGGCAGCCGTGTCATGCCTCGGCCATTCCGATCCGGACGTGATTGCCGCGATCAAGAACCAGCTCGACCAGATCGCCTTTGCCCACTCGGGCTTTTTCACGTCACCACCGGCCGAGGAGCTGGCCGATTATCTGGTCGCCAGGGCACCGGCCGGGATACGCGCGGCGTACTTCGTTTCCGGCGGCTCGGAAGCGGTCGAGGCGGCGCTGAAGATGGCCCGCCAGTATCATCTGGAACGTGGCGAGCCGAGCCGGGCGCGCTTTATTGCCAGACGTCAGAGCTATCACGGCAATACGCTGGGTGCGCTGGGTGTCGGCGGCAATGTCTGGCGCCGCGAGCCGTATGCACCGCTGCTGATGGAAACGTCGCTGATCTCGCCCTGCTACCCGTACCGCGACCAGTTGACCAGCGAGAGCGAAGAGGAATACGGTCTCAGGGTGGCCGGCGAGCTTGAAGACGAAATCCTCCGTCTCGGTGCCGAAAACGTCTGCGCGTTCATCGCCGAAACCGTCGGCGGTGCCACGGCCGGCGTGTTGCCGCCGGTCAAAGGCTATTTCAGGCGGATCCGTGAAATCTGCGACAAATACGGCGTCGTCATGATCCTTGATGAAGTGATGAGCGGCATGGGCCGCACCGGGCATCTGTTTGCCTGTGAAGAAGACGGTGTGACGCCGGACATCATCTGCATCGCCAAGGGACTGGGCGCCGGCTATCAGCCGATCGGCGCGACACTGGTGACAGACAAGGTCTACGATACCTTTGTCAGCGGTTCCGGCGCGTTCCAGCATGGCCACACCTATATGGGGCACCCGACGGCGTGCGCCGGCGCTTTGGCCGTGCAGAAGAAAATCGAAAGCCACGATCTGCTCTCGGCGGTCAAACGGCAGGGGCTTGCCCTGGTTGAAAAGCTGCACGAGCGTTTCGGCAACCATGCGCATATCGGCGACATCCGCGGGCGCGGACTTTTCCAGGGAATCGAGCTGGTCGCCGACCGCGCCAGCAAGGCGACGTTCGAGCCCGACCTGAAGCTTAACATGCGGATCAAGAAGCATGCCTTCGAGGCCGGATTGATCTGTTATCCGGGTGGCGGCACCGCCGATGGCAGGCGCGGCGACCATGTTTTGATCGCCCCGCCGTTTATCATTACGGACACACAACTGGACGAATTGGTGGACAAGCTGGCAGGGGCCGTCGAGATTTCATTGAAAGAGATAAAGGCTTGAATATAAGGGATGTTTTTCGTTTAGAACCGCTGCCTTGCACCTTTTTAGGGCTGTGTTAGACTTTTCAGTCCTGCTTAAAGCAGCACAGAAGCAACCGTTTCAGGGGGTTTGAAATTTAGGGCATTCTGCAAAGCTGTAGACAACATGCATCATGATGTTCATAATATCATGGATCATGTTGTAGGGGGTGCTTCATTTTTAAACTCTCTTCCATATTCGCTCGTTGGCAATCCCCGATGACGGGAACAACGGCGAACGATCGGTCGGACGTATCGTCCGGCCATAAACTGGTCGGTCAGGGAGGCCGTCCGACATTCGGTTTCTGGGGGTAATGGGTTTCGGCCAACCAACAATACAAGAAACCAAAATGATTTGGAATTTTAACAAGAACGATCGTTCAAGGAGGAGTCACGATGCACTTCAATAAAACATTGGCGCTCAGCGCCGCAATTCTCGGTCTGTCGCTCAGCGCGGGTAGCGCAGACGCAGCCGGAAAATTCATCTCGATCGGTACCGGTGGTGTAACCGGGGTTTATTATCCGACCGGCGCCGCGATTTGCCGACTCGTCAACAAGGAAAGCAAATCCAACGGTATCCGTTGCTCGGTCGAGTCCACGGGTGGGTCGATCTACAACATCAACACCATTCGCGCCGGCGAACTGGACATGGGTGTTGCCCAGTCCGACTGGCAGTACCATGCCTATAACGGCACGTCGAAATTCGCTGATCAGGGCCCGTTCAAGGAACTCCGCGCAGTGTTTTCCGTTCACGCCGAGCCGGTAACGATTGTTGCCCGCAAGGATTCCAACATTCACAAAGTGATGGAACTGAAGGGCAAGCGGGTCAACATCGGCAACGCCGGTTCCGGTACCCGTGGTTCATGGGACGTGATGGCGGAAGCCCTTGGTTTCGGTTCCGATGCCCTGAAACTGGCAACCGAGTTCAAGTCCTCAGAACAGTCGCAGGCACTTTGCGATAACAAGATTGATGCCTTCTTCTTCCTGGTCGGTCACCCGTCTGGTTCGATCAAGGAAGCAACCACGTCATGCGAAGCCAATCTGGTAGAAGTTGCCGGTCCGGCCATCGACAAGCTGGTTGCCGGAAATTCTTATTATCGCAAGGCCGTTATTCCTGGTGGTATGTACACGGGGTCGGACAAAGACACGGCAACTTATGGTGTCGGCGCAACCTTCGTCAGTTCGACGAAAACGCCTGACGACACGGTTTATGCCGTGGTCAAGGCCGTATTCACGAACTTTGATACGTTCAAGAAACTGCACCCGGCATTTGCCAATCTGAAAAAAGAAGAAATGGTCAAAGACGCACTGTCGGCTCCGCTGCATGGCGGCGCTGCGAAGTACTACAAGGAAGCCGGTCTCGTAAAATAATCGATACTGTATCGGGGGCGGACAGACAAATGTCCGCCCCCGCTTCTATCTGATGAGAAATAGAAATCGCTGCATCCGGCTCTCAGGGCCGGGGCAAAAAGCGGTTCAATGAATAAAACAAAATGCGGCAAAAAAGCCGTGCAGGGGTTGGCTCAAATTAGGTCGCCAGATTGGTTCGGGGAAACCGGCCAAGGCGAAAGGGGTAACATAATGAGCGCACAAACGTCTTCGAACCAGCTATCGGATGTCGATCTTCAGGAGCTGGTTGCCGCGTCCGATACGGGTGGCCGTAATCCGCTCGGCTGGGTCGGTAAATTCCTGACCGTCATCGCGATCAGCTGGTCTGTGTACCAGCTCTGGATTGCTTCACCGTTGCCGTACATTTTTGCCGATATCATTCCCATCCCGAACAATTCGCAGACGCGCCCGACGCATCTGAGTTTTGCAATCTTCCTGGCTTTCATGGCTTATCCGGCGCTGAAGTCTTCGCCCAAGAATCGTATTCCGATCCAGGATTGGGTCTTCGCCCTGGTTGGCACCGCATGCGTGGCCTATCTGGCGGTATTCTCCGATCAGCTGGCCGATCGCCCGGGGCTGCCGACGACGGCTGATCTCGTCGCATCCGCTGTCGGCCTTGTCTTCCTGCTGGAGGCGACGCGCCGCGCACTCGGACCGCCGTTGATGGTGGTGGCGATCATTTTTGCAGCTTACATTTTCTTTGGCGAATACGCCCCCGAGATGATCTCCTGGAAAGGGGCATCGTTCAACAAGGGCATGTCGCACCTGTGGATTACCCAGGAAGGTGTGTTCGGGATCGCGCTCGGCGTGTCGACCAGCTTCGTGTTCCTGTTCGTGCTGTTCGGCGCACTTCTCGACAAGGCCGGCGCCGGCAACTATTTCATCAAGGTGGCGTTTGCCTCGCTCGGTCACCTGCGTGGCGGGCCGGCCAAGGCAGCCGTTCTGGCCTCGGCGATGACCGGTCTGATTTCCGGATCATCCATTGCCAACGTTGTGACCACCGGGACCTTCACCATTCCGCTGATGAAACGGGTTGGGTTCTCCGCCGAAAAAGCGGGCTCGGTCGAAGTGGCGTCTTCCGTCAACGGCCAGATCATGCCGCCGGTGATGGGCGCAGCCGCGTTCCTGATGGTCGAATATGTCGGTATCCCTTATTCGGAAGTCGTCAAACACGCCTTCCTGCCGGCGGTCATTTCCTACATCGCCCTGTTCTATCTGGTTGATCTTGAAGCCGCCAAGTCCGGCATGAAGGGTTTGCCGAAATCGGGACCGATGCGCTCGCTGATGCAGAAGGTCAACGGCTTCCTGATCGGCATCGGTGTGACCGTTGCCCTGTCCTTTATCACTTTCTACGGCGTTGAATGGCTCAAGGAAGCGCTTGGCGACAATGCCGGGATCATCCTGGCTGTCGTGGTGGTTGCGCTGCACGTTGTTCTGGTCAAGTTCGCGGCACAGTACCCGGATCTCGAACTTGATGATCCGAATGCCGAACTGGTCGAGTTGCCGGACTTCAAATCAACCGGCAAGACCGGGCTGCATTATCTGCTGCCGATCATCGTGCTGATCTGGTTCCTGATGGTCGAGAGGAAATCGCCTGGGCTGTCGGCGTTCTGGGCGACGGCACTGCTGATTGTCCAGCTGCTGACGCAAAAACCTCTGAAAGCCTACTTCCGCGGCCAGACCAATTATGCGGAAGCCATCAAGTCCGGCTATCAGGATCTCCTCGATGGCCTGGCCAGTGGTGCCAGAAACATGATTGGCATCGGTGTCGCGACGGCGACCGCCGGTATCATCGTCGGCGCGGTCTCGCTGACCGGGATCGGTCAGGTCATGGCGGAACTGGTCGAGTTCCTGTCCGCCGGTAATCTGCTGTTCATGCTGATCCTGGTTGCGATCATCAGCCTGATCCTCGGTATGGGGCTGCCGACGACGGCAAACTATATCGTCGTGTCGTCGCTGATGGCCGGTGTCGTGGTGCAGCTTGGTGCCCAGCAGGGCCTGATCGTGCCGTTGATTGCGGTGCATCTGTTCGTCTTCTACTTCGGCATTATGGCGGATGTGACTCCACCTGTGGGGCTTGCGTCCTTTGCCGCGGCGGCGATATCGGGCGGTGATCCGATCAAGACCGGTTTCACGGCGTTCTTCTTCAGTATCCGGACCGTGATGCTGCCGTTCCTGTTCATCTTCAACACCGATCTGTTGCTGATCGATGTCGGTTGGGTCGACGGGATCATCATCTTCATCATCGCGACAGCGGCGATGCTGGTGTTTGCGGCCGGATCGCAGGGGTATTTCTTCGCCAAATCGAAGGCCTACGAATCCGTACTGCTGATCCTGATCTCGTTCACCCTATTCCGTCCGGGCTTCTGGCTGGACATGATCTGGGAACCGTACGAGCAGCTTGATGCGACCAGGATTGTCGAAATTGCCAGTGATCTGCCGATCGGTGCGGAAATCCGCGTCAAGGTCGGTGGCGTCGATCAGGCAACCGGTAACGAGGTTGAAAAGTACGTTCACCTGCCGCTTGGTCCGAAAGCTGCTACGGGTGCCGAACGACTGGAAAAGAATACCGGTCTGACGCTTCGTGAAGAGGGTGGCAAAACCATCGTCGACACCGTCGGCTTCGATAGCCCGGCGGCCAAAGCGAAGATCGATTTCGACTGGCAGATCATGATTGTCGAACTCGAAAACGAACGCCTGCCGAAGGAAATCTTCTGGTTCCCGGCGTTGGGTCTTCTGGGCGTGATCATTGTCATGCAGCGTCGCCGGCGCAAGCTGGGCGAAGCCTGACAATCACATCGGTTGATGGGTTGAACGCCACCTTCGGGGAACCGGGGGTGGCGTTTTTCCTTGCCTGGGCTAGCGGTGCGACAGTTCTTCCCAGATCGACTGGCCCTTGAGGAACGTCCGGTAGGATTTCATGCTCTTTGCAAAGGAGCGGTTGGTTTGCTGCAGTTCCTGGACGTTGCTTTGCCAGGCATTGTGCATGGCCTCCTTGATTTCAGCGGGCCACGGGCGGACATCGACCCCATTGGCGACGATTTTCTTGAGCGCTTCGAACTGCAGCGCTTCGCTCTGGGCGATGGCATGGCGGACATTGTCGCCGCATGCGGTGGTGATCTGAGTGCGCTGGATGGTTGACAGTCCCTGCCATTTGTCCTGCGCCATCAGCAGGACGAAGATTTGTGCCGGGGTCCGCCAGCCGGGCACGTAATAGGTCCAGCCCTTGTGCGCAGCGCCCAGTGCCAGATCAACGTTCGGTGCCGAAAGTTCGGCGGCGTCGAGCAGCCCCGTTTCCATCGCCGCCAGTGTTTCACCATATGAATTTCCGGTGACCACAGCGCCCAGTGACTGATACAGCGGTGCGGTGACGCCGCCGGCCCTGATCTTCAGGCCCTTCAGGTCGTCAACCGTGATCAGCGGCTTGCGGAACCAGCCGCCGCCGGCATTCGGCACCATGCCGCAGATGGCCCCGTCAACGGCCATTTCCGAAAGTGCGGTTTCGAAGGCCCGTTGTCCGCCGCCATCGGCCATCCATCCCATATAGGCCGCCACCGAAGCCCCGAACGGCGGGCCCGCGAACAGGCTGAGGGCGGGGTTCAGTTCTGCCAGGCCGTCGAGGTCGGTGAAATAGGCATCAATCGCCCCGGAGACGACGGCGTTGAAAGCGTCCGCTTCGGCGATCAGGGCGCCGGGCGGGTGAAACCGCAGATCAAGGTTGCCGTCGGATATCCGCCATACGGTACGTTCCAGCCGTTTTGCCAGATTGCCGTGGGAGGCAAGGTTTTCGCCATACGCGCTGGCCATATTGAGCCGCACCGATGAAGGCCTGGCACCTTCGGTCTGCGGCGGGATGTCGGCTTTGACCACAGCAGTCTGGTTCTTGTGCGGGGTTGCAGCCTCGGCCATCGGGGCAGCATCGCGATTGACCTCGCGGTGCAGCCTTGGCGCAATGACGGTGGTGCCGAGCACAATGCCGGCAACAATGCCGATGATCAGGCCGATAACTGCGTTGCGCATGCATCCTCGCTCAAATGGCGTTTGCGGCTGAGGCCGCTCTTGAGGTTCATGGATAGCATTAAAGACAAAGGGATTTCCAGCCTTGACGGTTTTGGCCTGCCCGCAGTGTGCGGGCCGTCCATCAACGCCATTCCTTCAACGCGCAATTCTGTGTATGCTTGGGCATTCAATAATTGCGTGCAGTCATTCGTATCCATAACAAATAAAAAATGGGAGGAAGTCGTGCATCACAGGAAACTTTCCGACGTCGTCAAAAATCAGAACGTACTTTACGTCAACAGCACCTCCAACGTTGTTACGGCAACCCGTCAGATGGTCGAGCGGAACGTCGCCGCACTGCTGATCATCGATGAGGGGGTTCTCAAGGGCATTTTTACCGAACGCGATGCATTGCGCCGTATCATCGCCGTTGAACGCGATCCGGCGAAGACCCGGATCAGCGAGGTCATGACCACGGAAATCATTACCTTGCCGGGAGAGCGGCTGAGTTTTGAAGCGGTGCGCCTGATGGATGAGTTTCGCATTCGTCATGTCGTCGTCACCGATCTGCCGGGGATCGGTTTCGGCATTGTTTCGATCCGTGATTTCGCCGGCATTGAACTGGCAAGCTTCGAAAAGGAAATCGCTTTCGAACACCATGTGTGGTCGGCTATCTGATCCGATAGACCACAACGGCAGATCAGGGTTTGGCTGTTTTGCCGATCCATCCGAGCGCGCTCAGCCGCTCGCCGAGAGCGGTGCCGACGATCTCCTGGCCCTGAATATTCAGGTGCGTGTCCTGCTCGATGAACAGGGTCTCGTCGGCATGTCGGCGCAGCGCCGGCAGGGCATTCAGCAGCGGAACCTGACGTGCTTCAAGGGCGCTGATCATGGCCGTCAGTGACGGCGGCTCGCCCTGCTCAAGTCCCCGAACGGTTTGCCCCATGCGTTCGTAATAGTATTGCGCGTTGGCCGAGACCCAGGGCGCAACCGGCAGGATCACAAAAAGACAATGAATGCCGGCGGCCGCGCAATCATGGTTGGCACCCGCCAGATCATCGGCCAAAAGTGCGATGTCTTCGGCAAATGTGCCTTCAGGTTCGGCGGATATCCTGGTGAAATATTCAGGCTCGGCAATGGCCGCGGCGACGTCCCAGCCGTTGACGGTATCGGCTTTGGCACCTTCGACAAGATCGGCGGGGATGCGCTTTTCGCCGGCAGCGACTTCTGCCGGGGTCAGGCCGTTTTGTTGGCCCATGTAATCGCGCACCATTTCGTATTGTCCGGACCTGAGCGCCGGGACATAGACCTTGAGAAGGCGGAAGGCGGTGTTGATCAGCAGGGATTGCTTGAGCAGGGCCTTCACGGTGTGGCTGTCGGGATCTACGGCGATCTTGCAGGCGGGCGTCTGGCGGACATGTTGATAGCCGCGGATATCATTGCCGAAGTAAATGCCGAACACGACAATGTCCGGTTTTCGCTGCTGAAGGGCCGCGCAGAAGTTGTTCAGATAGCGATCCACGCCGGTACCGGGTTCGGCCAGATTAAAGGTTCTGATGCGGGCCCCTTGCGCCTCGAGGTCGCGTGCGGCAAAGCGAATGTAGTTTTCATTCTGGGTATCGCGAAACACCGTAAAGGAATCGCCGATGGCCAGAAGGGTGGTGGTCGTTTTGTCGGCTCCGGCAGATCGGTAATCTGCCAATCGCTCGGCAATCGGCGGCACCAGATTCCAGCCCAGTTTCTGTGCGACCGGCAATTGCCGGAACATCAATTCGCAGAAGAAGAAACCGAGCAGGCTGGAAACCACGAGAAGGATTGCGTTCTTGGTCATCCTCAGTCCATACACGCTGTCGGCGATTGCTGCCAAGCGCATAAATCGGCGACGTTACGGATCGGCGGTTGATGACGCGGCCGTGCCGTTGATCAGGCCTTCTGTTCCCAGAACGGTTTTGTCGCCTCGAAGTTCTGCCAGTTACGCAGCAGCTGCGGTTCGGTGTCATGAAAGGCGTGGGCATACCAGCCCTGCACCAGGCCGCCGGTAAAGCTTAACATGGTGTCGCTGCTGGCATCGCCCTGCGGGTGCGTCAGGGTCTCGGTCAGGTGCATGGCTTGTGCGACGTCATTGAGATGACCGAACTGGTCTTGCAGGCTTTGCAGGGCCTTGATGTATTTCCGGGTTTCACCGCCGGGATAGACGCCGCGCAGGAATTCAACCGCATAGCGCAGTTTCTTCAGCCGGATACGGACTGCGTGTCTGGCGACGATGTCCATGTCGGCGAGATTTTTGCCGTCTTTAAGCAGCTTTCTGTGCGCCTTGCCGAGGATGCTTGCGGCCTTGTCACCGAGCGACAGCAGCAACGGATTATCGGCTGAAACCGGCAGCGCCATCCAGCCTTCGACGCCGACGAATGCGGTCAGGTGGAACATCATCTTGGCGTATCGTTTGGAGTGCAGGGTATTGCGCACCACGGCATAGGCTTCTGCACGTTTGCTTGTCGCGGCTTCGATCAGTCGGTTGATATGCGCTTCATCAATGCCGTAGCCGGAGACGCCGGGCAAAATCTCGGTGATATAAACGTCCCAGTCGCGCGCCGGACCCAGACAATTGCCCAGCCATCTGAGATCGTCGGCCATCCATGCGATGCGGGCCGGATCGATATAGTGCTGAAACACTTTCAGTGACGATCGCAGACGGCGCACGGAAATCCGCATCTGGTGCACCGCTTCGGGATCACGCCCGTCGATGCAGGGTTCTTCATTGTCGATGATATTGGCGATACAGGCCGGATAGATGCTGGCGAGGGCCTGATGGACGGTCTGTGCGGCATGCAGCTCGAATTTTTCAAGCCGTTGCGACGTCATCGCCTCGCCCCTCAGTAACCGATAGCCGCGCCCGGATTTGGTCAGGTTGGATAACGGCAGCGGGCAGGCGGCGTGGATTTCAGCGGCGACGTGGAAGAACATGTTGATGTCGCCCTCGACCAGCTCGAGTTCGCATTCGACGAATTCGTCAATCTGTTCACCGACACGCACAGACCCCTTGTCGGCGGCGGCTTCGATGACCAGATCCGGCCCCAGAGGATTGGCGCGGCGGATCATCATCGTTTGCCGGCGGATGCTGACGTCCATGATCGGTTGCAGTGCATCGGCGCTGATGCCGCCCATGGCCTGACGCGCTTCATCCGGCAGGGCATCAAGATCAAGCGCCTCGCCCGTGACGGTTTGCTCCCATTCCAGGCGGTCCATGATACCGGCATTGCCGGACCCTGCCGCCTTGACGGTTTGTACTGTTTTGTTGGCCGACTTGCGCAGGCGGACCGAGACGCAGGACTTTTGCAGATCAAAGGACTCGGTGTCGAAGTATTGTGTCAGCAGCTGACGTTCGGGCCAGACACGCCGGTTGCCGGCAGCGGCATTGACGGCTTTCTTGAAACGCGCCAGATCCTGCGGACGAGCGCGGAACTTCAGTTCAAACTCGCGATTGCTTTTCGTGGTTGTCATCGGAGAGCGGTAGCCTCTCCAAGCTGATGTTTCAATGACCCGATTTCGCCCGATATTGTGGGAAACTGAAGGCACACACGATCTGGTATCCAAACACGGATTACGGTCTAGGATTGTAGGTATCGTGCAAATACGCCTGCGGCTGCGGTGAATTATTTTCTAATGTAAGGCCGGAAACAGGGTCTCGGCATCGCCGGGTGCCCATACCGGCCACTTCAGCATGACGCTCTGAAACAATGCCCCGTTGAGATGCCCGGAAAGCCAGCTTTGCAGGGACGGCAGTGGTTGCGCATCAAACCAGTCGCGGTCGGTGTTGGCGAATTGCCGCACGAACGGGAAGATCGCGAAATCGGCAAGACCGGCGCGGCTGCCGAACAACTGCCCGTGCCGTGCTAGGCGCGCATCCAGAGCTTTCAGAAACAGGCTTCCTTCGCTGCGGTGATGCGCCGGATCGGCATCGTCGTCATCGTATCGGTTTTCGTATTTGTAGCGATCCAGATGCTGCTTGAACGGTCCGTCATTTTCCCCGATTAGCGCGGTCATCTCATCAAGGCTTCCACTTTCCGGTGTCAGCCACTGGCCCGGATCGTTCTGCTGCAGGGCCCACATCATGATATCGAGGCTTTCGTCGAGTACGCGACCGTCGGGCAGGCGCAGGACCGGCACCGTGGCCTTGGCCGAAGCGGCAATCATTTCGGCCGGTTTGTCCCTGAGCACGATTTCGCGGAGCACGCATTGCCGGCCGCTGGCGGCCAGCGCCAGCCGGGCCCGCATGGCATAGGGGCAACGCCGGAACGAATACAGGGTCGGGCGCTCAGCCATCGACCTTTGGTGTTTTTCGCGGGGCGGGATAAAGCTTGCCGACGTGCGCCTCGCCGCGTCTTTCGGCCAGTTGCATCTGTTTCTGGCGGGCCTGATAGCGCTGCTTTTGCGCCGCGTCGGTGGCGTCATAGCAGTACGGGCAGCTGACCCCCTCGATATATTTTTCCGAGGCTTTCGCTTCATTATCAATCGGCATACGGCAGGCGTGGCACTGATCATAGCGGCCCAGTTCCAGGCCGTGCCCGACGGATATCCGCTGATCGAAGACGAAACATTCGCCGTCCCAGAGCGAGTCCGCCTGCGGTACGGTTTCCAGATACTTGAGGATGCCGCCCTTGAGGTGGAAGACGTCATTGATGCCGAGCTGTTTGACGAAGGCGGTGGCCTTCTCGCAGCGAATGCCGCCGGTGCAGAACATCGCGATCTTCTTGCCCTCGATGGCTTCGGCGTGCAACTGCTCGTGATTGCGGAACCAGTCCGGGAAGTCGCGAAAGGATTTGGTCTTTGGATCAATGGCGCCTTTGAAGGTGCCGATGCCGACCTCGTAATCGTTGCGGGTGTCGATGACGATGACGTCGGGATCGGCGATCAGGGCATTCCAGTCGGCCGGATCGACATAGGTGCCAACGATCTGGTTGGGATCGATGTCGGGCACGCCCATGGTCACGATCTCTTTCTTCAGCCGCACCTTCATGCGGTAGAACGGCTGCTCGACGGCATAGGATTCCTTGGTCTCGAGATCGGGGCAGCGGATGATCCGGCGGATCGCCGCAATCACCTGATCAATGCCGTTGCGGCTGCCGGCAAGGGTGCCGTTGATGCCTTCGCGGGCCAGCAGCAGGGTGCCGCAGACGCCGGCCTTGTGACAGGCGTCGGCGAGCGGGGTCTGCAGCGCCTCGTAATCCGTCAGGGTGACGAATTTATACAGTGCCGCGACCACGAACGGGGCGTTGTCTTTGGCTGTAACGGTGCGCAGCGCTGGGCTCAACGGCAAACTCCTTCAGGGGGACGGGCCTTGTCTCGTGAAGTCTCTAGCATACAGGACCTAAGCGACGACTGGCGCAAATGCAACAGGGGGCTGCTTCCGTCCGGAAACAGCCCCCCGTATTTATTGGTCGGAGTGAGAAGATTCGAACTTCCGGCCCCTGCCTCCCGAAGGCGCGGATTCCACAACAAATGGTGTTTATAAGACATAACAGACCCCATATCTTGCGTTTTAAAAACCATATTACCCATTAAAACCACCTGTTTCTGTACTACGTACAGATTAAAGCTCCAAAGCGTCAGCAGCATCGCGAAGATGATCTGGCTGGTGCCGAGCATAAACCTGCTGCGTCACCCTGATGTCGGAGTGACCTAAAAATGCCGAAATCTTTTCGAGTGGGATTCCACGTTCGCACATCCAGACGGCAGCCGTGTGTCGAAGATCGTGTATATGCAGACCCTCAATGCCAGCACGGCGGCACGCTGCCGCGAAGGCCGTGCGGACGTTCTTAACTTTCGCGCCATTGTATTCGATGACGTGTTCGGTCTGCGCGATATCCTTGGCAGTCTGGAGCGCCGCTTTCAGCGAAGCTGTCATGGGGACAGTTGCACGCTTCTTGCCGTTGGCCTTATGGCCAAGATAAATCTCGTCACGATCCCAGCGAACCTGCATCCACGTCAGATCCAGCAGCGCCTCTTTGCGACCGGCTGTAGCGATAGCCAAGTGCAGGAAGACAGTCAGGTGGAAAGTCTCCCGGCTGGCGTCGAGCAACCTGGCGAACTCATCACGCGACAAGAAACGGTCACGCGGCTGCGGTTCTGGCAACGTCTCAACCACGGCAACGGATTGCGGGTTCGCCCAGCGGATAGCAGCGCGAAGGGTGCGCAGTTCCTTATTAATAGTGGCTGGCTGCACGTCGCGCTGCGCGGCGTACCGGCGGCACGCATCTCGCGTGATATCGGATTCCCGCGCTGATGCGAAGAATGGCTTCAGCCGCTTCCAGGCGAAGTGCAGCCGATCAGGGGCAAGGGCCGTCTGGTCTTTATCGCGCAGGTATGCGGCCATAATCTCTCCAATGGTGTCACCAACAGGCTTGGCTAACGTGGCGATAATCTCGCCAGCCTTCCGTTCGGCAGCCGCACGGTTGCTTGTGGTGGCGTCGAGTCCTGTTGAGTACCGGCGACCATCGACAGTGACGACCCATTTGTTTCTGTGTTCTGAGAGTTGCATGGTTCTGATCCTTCTATGTATGAAAGTGGTATTCTGATTAGTGAGCCGAAACGGCGATGCGGTATCTGGTCTTTGGAAACCATGTTCCGTATGTGCTGCTGTGAACAGCGAAGCGTGTCGGCTACTTCTTTAATGGATAGCCAACTCATGGATTGTGCCTCGGCTTGAACTGCACATCCTCGAACTCTCTGCCAAACAATCGAAGATCCCATTCGGTCGTGGTGTCTTTGACCGAAGTCGGCCAGCCCTTGTATCGCTGCTTCATTTGCTTGGCGACGGTTTCGCCGATCTGGCTGCGCTGCTGTAATGTTAAGCCCATGACGCAGCTACCCCCACCATCTTGGCCCCCTTCTGTGGCATCCCGTTGACCAACTCAGACCGGACGCCATAAGTCTTATCGACGCCTGACTTGCCAGGTATTACCTCAATCCATGTCTGTATGTTGTAGCCAACATTCAGCCAAGCCACGCGGACCTCTCTGGCTAATATCTCTGCGCCAGATCGTGTGAGGCCATCACCCAGGCCGTTGATGCGCCGAGGTTCTAGATTCCATTCAGGGTAATTCATTGAATGGCATCCAAGACCGGCGTGAAGACGATGTAGCCAATCAGCATGGCTCCCCAAAACGCGAGCAGTGCGATAAATTCTAAAATCATTTATTTAACCCCCAGAATATTTATTACAGCGCCACCAGCGCAGAATGATGTTTTGCTTGCCCACGCTTTGCCGGTTATTCGCTGGCGTGCGGCTTCGCATGCTTGTTCTGTCTTGAAATAGACTGGCGTAAAATTTGCATCCATAGATGACGTGAATAGAATCAATACCCATACAACCGCCATTTATTTACCCCCCAGCCAGAAACGTGTGTTCACGATGGTGCCGCCGAATGCCTTGCGGTAGCCGAAGAAGCGGCGAATGCGGGCGATCATCGCGGGAAGCTCACGTATTGGCGCAGCCAGTATTCATCCTCGGCGTCAATGCGTGCCTCGCGTTCGATGGCGATTTCTTCCAATGCCGCCCTGCGGATCGACCTGCGCACGATCTCATCTTTGAGACGCTTTGCGTGATCCTGCGGTGTATGTGGGCAAAGGACTGCGGCTTCAAGGTCGTGGTTGCTGAGATGTCTTAGTGAGTGCTGCATTTTACGCTCCTCTATAACGGTGCCTTTTTGGTGCCTCTAACCGGTTATCCCCGGCCACGCTGTTCTCGCGCTCCGGGGACGGGTGGCTATTGACTAGCCACTGCTGAGTGACGCGGTTAATTGGTTCGCTTTATCCCTTAGTGATAACGTTTGATTCCGTAATATAATGTAACATAATATAATATATCCATGCCGTCCACAAAAAAATGCACACAAAACAAATATTTTAATACACCCCTTTAAAATGTATTAATTAACCAACATATTCTCGTTAGATATAATGTGATATAACCCAGACGAATAAGACCAACACCGCACACAAAACACTTTGACACTAGGAAAACCGCCATGCCTATCGCCCCTTTTAATAAGAGATTCGCCATGAAGCTCACAGCAGCAAGGGTTGCAGCTCGCTACGAAACAGCAGCAGCTATGGCTCGAGCATTAGAAATTGATGTCTATAGATATAGAGCCTGGGAGCGCGGCCAGAACGAGCCATCACTAGAAATGCTGAAGAAACTGTGTGAGAAAACTGGCCAAGACGCGAACTTTTTTATTATGCATTAAAAATAATACCATTACGGCGTAATTTTTTATTGACTATGCTGGTGATATTCTGTTACTAGCTGTGTCATGCACAAACACAGCGCAATCATCGATACAGTCGGCGGCACCGGGAAAGTTGCTGCAATATGCTGCGTTACCAGCCAAGCGGTCAGCCAGATGCGGCGGCTCGGCATCCCTTCAAAGCACTTCGCAAAGATCGTCTCAGCAGCGGCCACGCAAGGCATCGCGCTGACATATGACGATCTGTTCGGTGCTTCACAATGAACTACCCAGATGTCTCCCTGAAACTCCCCCGGCTGCTACCATGCAGTCGGGGATCTTTTTCTAAGGGCATCCGCATGAGAATCCTCGGCGTCGATCCCGGCCTATCCGGTGCGGTGGCTATCCTATCAACCAGCATCGTCGCTGTTGAGGACACGCCCATCACCGGCACAGGCACCAAGCGGTTGATCGATGCTGAAAGCCTTGAAGCCATCATCCGCGAGTGGTCGCCAACGGTGGCAATCATCGAAACCGTTCACGCATACAGAGGGCAGGGCGTTAGCAGCAGCTTCCGCTTTGGCCAGGCATTAGGTGTTGTGCAAGGCGTAATAGGCGCAGCCAATGTATCGGCGCACTACGTTACACCTCAAAAATGGAAAAAGCATTTCGGCTTGACGGCAGATAAATCTGCGTCACGCGCCCTGGCTATAGAACTATATCCAGAAATTGCCCACCAGTTCAGCCGCGTCAAAGACGATGGCAGGGCTGAAGCACTTTTAATCGCACACTATTATAAAGAGGCGTTAGTCTGAAAATGCAGACCCGTATTTCTTCGATTGCCGAAGTGACTCTAAATCTCGCCAGCGGGTTTGTGCTGGCATTAGGCATCACGTATTTCGTGCTGCCAGCTTGGGGCTACACAGTGCGCCCAGATCAGGCACTCCAAATCACCACACTCTACACAGTCGTTTCGTGGCTTAGAAGCTACGCATGGCGGCGCATATTCAATCATTTCAATAAGCAGGGAGAATTAAATGCAGCACGCAATGAAAGATATTGAAAATAAACCACGCTATTCACTACTCGTTGAAGAATTTATTTCAGACATGATTACCGTCCGCGAAAAGGGCGCAGCCAAGTACGCGGATTGGGATTGGATGAACGGTCGCAACTGGACCGACTACACTGACGCCATGCGTCGCCACATGAAGGCATTCCTCGACGGGGAAACGCTCGACAAAGAATCCGGTGTGCATCACATGGCGCATATTGCCGTCAATGCAATGTTCCTACATTGGTTCAACCACGTAGGTAACGCTGGCACCGACAACCGCCCAGGCGTCTTGGCAAACAGGATCCTTGCGCAGATGCGTGCAGAGGAAGCAGAGCATAAGGCACAGAGCCACGGCATCTGCGGCGACATGACGCCAGAAACCATCAATGAAGATAAAGTCTATCTTGAGCGGTGGTTCAAATGACAACAATGCTTAGCCAGAATGGCTTCGAGATGCATGGCCTACAGCACACGTCTGTCAGCGCCATCAACTCCTGGGAAGAATGCCCTGACCAGTGGGTTGCCAAGTACCTGCATGGGATCAAGTTCCCCGGCAGCCCAGCAATGTGGCGTGGCATCTGCACAGAAGATGCAGTTCGCGCCGTCATTGAAGGTGGCGACAGCATAGAAGATGCCATCAAGGCCGCGCTCAAAGTCTACGATGACAAGAATGGATTCGATGACGACCCGGCAGTCGAAAAGGAGCGAAAGAACATCGCCCCAATGGCTGAGATGGCTATCGAAGAACTCAAGCAATACGGTAAGCCTGAGTTCCCCGACGGCATGAAGCAACACAAGGTCGAGATGCTGTGCAAGACGGATGACTTTCAGATCCCCATGATTGGATATCTGGACTTCGTCTACCCGCAGCATGGCCTGGTTGTCGATCTAAAGACGACGCTGCGTGCGCCGTCATCAATGTCGAAAAACCACATCAGGCAGCGATGCTTCTACGAAAAAGCAATGGGCAACCATGCCGTCAAGTTCCTCTACATCACGCCCAAGAAGGCGTTGTGGCTGGAAGATGGCGACGTGAACGACGAGATGGCCGAGATCAAGGCCACGCTCATCCGGCAGGAACGGTTTCTCCGAGCCGGGGATAAAGACTTCCTGACATCAATCGTGCCGGTAAACCCAAACCATTTTTACTGGCGTGACGCAGTTGCTGTCAGAAAGAAACTGTACGGCCTTTAAGCCATACAACACTCATAACCCTAACAGCTAGAAAGGCTAACAAATATGTTTGATTTTGATGAAGGCCCTACGGGCGGCTCCAATGACCCGTTTATCAATTGGCATGCCAAAGAAACTAAAGACGGCAGCATTGCCGGGCGCAACTTCTCGACAAAGGTTGGCGACGATAGGGTCGTCATCACAGACAAGTTCAAGAAGGGTGTCGTGTTCGACATCACTAGCCTCAAGACCGGCTGGTGCCTCAATACAGGTGTCGCCGGGCAGGTGCCTGATTGGGTGTGGAATGAGACACCGGCACGTTTCGCCGCCAAGCCATCCGACATCGGTGAGAACTCTTTTAAGAAGGGCTTCCAGATCCGCATTGCCTTGGGCGGCGGTGAAATCGGCATGTGGTCGCAATCCGGTGCCGGTGCATTCGAGGGCCTGGTCGGCCTGATGAAGGAAGCCAAAGCCTCGGCAGAAGACGGTAAGCTGCCGTTGGCAGTGTTCGAGGGCGGCGAGATGTTGGAGTTCAAGAAAGGCTCCACCTTCTACCCGAAGTTCTCCATCAAGAAGTGGGTGCCACGGCCAGAAAGCCTCGACGCCACGGCAGAAGAACCTGCCCCAGAACCAGCAGCTAAACCCCCGGCAGCTAAGCCAGCCCCTGCGCCAGAACCGGCAACGGACGATATCGAGGAGTTCTAGGCACTCGCGGATCGGCGTCATGCCTGTCCGAACTGCGGGTTGTGAGAGGGGACGGCCATCCCCTCTCACGCAGCCCGCAAATACCAACGAAGCACGCAGGAGATTTAACAGGCATGGGCAAGCGTAGCACGTTCGACCGCAGAGAGCGCGACTTTTATCCAACACCCTATGAAGCAGTTATACCATTGCTGCCGCACCTATACGGCACATGCATCTACCATGAGCCGTGCTGCGGCAATCTCGACCTTATCCTGCACCTAAAGCGGCACGGTCATATCTGCGCTGAGTTCGGTGACATCGATCAAGGCAAGGACGCCTTCGACATACAGCAGACGACAGCCAGATTCTTCATCACCAACCCGCCCTGGCGTCGAGACATACTCCATCCCCTTATCACCCACCTGCGGAATATGCGCCCAACGTGGCTGCTGTTCGACGCGGATTGGATGCACACCAAACAGGCGGCAACGCACCTACAATACTGCCAACGCATTGTGTCAGTTGGACGCTTGAAGTGGATCCCCGACACCCCCCACAAGGGCAAGGATTCGTGCGCCTGGTATCTATTCCAGGCGACAAAGATTGAAACCAAGTTCTTTGGGCAGAGGGTGGCGGCATGAGTACACAACAGCAGCAACGCTACGCCACATTCGCGCCCAAGCTGGCCGCGCTTGGCTACGATGTCACACCTCTCAAAGGCAAGCGGCCAATATTAGATGAGTGGCAGACGCGGCCAGAGTGCGCCAAGGATTTCCCGAAGTATGGATCACACAACATCGGTGTCGTCCTCGGCGGCCCGCACAATGTCATTGCCGTGGACGTTGATGTCACTAACCCGTTCGCAGCCAATGAAATAGAAAGCATCATCGAAGAAACGCTTGGATACGCACCCAAACGCATCGGCAAGGCCCCAAAGTTCCTCATGGTGTTTAGAGCCAACGCCAGGATGCAGAAGAAACGCACGGCAGTATTCGAGATCGATAAGGACGACTGCGCAGTCGAGATACTCGCGGAGGGCCAGCAGTTCGTGGCATCCGGCATACATCCAGACACGAAGGCTAAGTACGTTTGGCCTAACGATAGTATAATGGACATAAGCCCGAGCGACCTGCCAGAAGTTGACCTTCTAAAAGTCATAACTTTTCTGACACAATGCGAAGAAATCATGTCCAGATATGGACATAAGAAGGGCCGCGACGGCATCAAGGACCGGCAGCCACCGTCCAATGTCCCCGTGTTTGTTGAGTTAGAGGCGGCAGAGGATGAAGTCGCAGCAGCCCTGGTCCACATCAGCAACGATGACCTGCACTACGATGATTGGATCCACACCGCTCACGCCATCAAGGGATCGTTAGGCAACAACGGCCTAGACCTATTCCACAGATGGTCAAAGCGGTCAGCTAAATACGACGCAGCCGAGACTGACCGCGCATGGGACTCAATCACCCGCGTCGATAAAGTCGGTGCTGGGACGCTGTTTTACTTAGCAAAGCAGGAAGGCTTCGATATCGCCGAATACCGGGATGACAAGAAGCAAGAAGCAATCGATGCAGCACACATAACGCCAGAAAAAGCCACGCAAGCCATCGCAGCGGAAACAGACACCCGTGAGGACATATCAACACAGGCGTGGCTGAAGATGCCGATACCGCCAAGGGACTACATCCTGGGCGAGGTCATGTGTACCACCAGCCGCTGGATGATCTACGGCCAGACCGGCCTCGGCAAAACCCTATTCGCCATGAATATCGCAGCAGGGATATCAACGGCGGCAACCGTCATGGGATGGACTGGCGTCAGGCCATCCAAGGTCATGTACCTCGACGGCGAGATGCCAGCCGAGACGTTCAAGGAGCGCATCGTCCAGGTGTCGCAGCTATACGGCAAGGGCGTCAATATATACGGCTACAACCGCGACACTGAAGGCGACGACTCAATGCCGCCATTGAACACACAAGAGGGCGAGGCGTGGCTGTGGAAAGAAATAGCCAAGATCAAACCAGACGTCATCGTCTTCGATAGCATCATGTGCCTCCTCGGCGGCGACATGAAGGAAGAAGAATCATGGGAACCCGTCAAAACACTCATCAGGACAATCACATCACAACGCATAGCACAGATATGGATGCACCACGCAGGACACAACGCCAGCCAAGCATACGGCACATCAACACGAACATGGGAAATGGACACAGTAATAAGGCTCGAAAAGACCGAACAGGAAGGCACCTCATTCCAGTACAGCTTCGAGAAGGCACGCCTTAGAACACCTAAAAACGAACATCAATTTACATCAAAGATAGCAACACTCACAGAATTTGACGGATGGGACATCAAGGACGCTCCAAACAAGGGATCCAACGGAAGAAAAGGCGACATCCTCAGAGCAGTCGAAAAGCAACTACTCACCAGCATAGACACCATGACCTGCCACATCACAGAAGGGAACCATAGAGGCAAGGACGGCAAACCGGTAAAGGCGGCAGACATGGAAAGCGTCATTGCCGACATGCGCCGCTATGGGGTGCTGCTCGAAGATGAAAAAGGCAACCTATCAGGCAGTGCCAGGGCAACACTTCTCAGGGCTAAAAACAGCCTCGTCGAAGCCAGTAAAATATACATCGAGGACAAGCTAATATGGAAAATATAGGGACCCAAATCTGCGTTACAGTTTGCGTTACACCTCGCGTTACCTGTAACGCAGCTGTAACGCGACCCCGCAGAAACCCTACGTTACACGTTACAGTTACCCTATAGTAACTGTAACTGTAACGCAGTTCGGGTTTCTCCATGCCTAGAAAAGTTAATAAAGGTTAATAAACCCATGCGACACAAAAAGCAGATGCGACCGGATAGGATCGTCAAGCCACACTCAATTGGCAACCAACACGATGAAGCCATCTATCATTCACTCAGGCCGCTAGACATGGTTGCGGCGACGATGGAACAGACGTGGGGGATCGACCGGCTCGTCAGTCTCGTCTCACCAGCTACCGCGCAACGCTTTGGAATAGCCAAGGCTAAACTTGATGCAGCCATCGATGAGAATGATATGGACGCCGTGGCGGCAAAGGCGGCCGTCCTGATGCGCGGCTGGAAGGCCCTGGAGGATGAAGCACTGGCGAACAAGGCGGAGCCATTGCAGCCGAAGCCGTGGAGGATAGAAAGCGGCCAGGGCGACGTGTTTATGATCTGCCAGACGTTGGATGAAGCCAAGGCTGTCACGCAAGAGGCGGGATGCAACGTCTACAGCGGCTACGAGATCGCCAACATCCTCACCTGGTTCGAGAAACAAAGCAGCGTCAGTGGTGAGGTGAAGAAGCTGTTCCCGCAAGCCACCATCGAAAGAATAAGGTCGATGGATGATGATATCCCGTTTTGACATCTAGAATGGAGATTAAAATGGCCGAGAATGTTTTTACTGCCCAAATGGCCGAGGCTTGGGCGCGGAGTCCGAAGTTGGAGCAGCAAAGTACCGCAGAAATGTACTTGCACTCAAAAAGGCCGATTCTTAGGGCCATCAGAGCAAAGTGCCTCGACTGTTGTGTGAACCAGATCGATGAGGTTCGTAAATGCACAGCCATCGACTGTGACCTATGGCCATACAGGATGGGCAAGAACCCATTCTCCAATGTCGTAGGTAACGCGGGCAACTTGGCTGGAGGCGATGATGCAGAATGACATCGTCATTGAAGAAACAGCCATCGCCGGGACATACCGGCAGCGACGACTGGCGCTGACCGAAAAGTGGATGAAGTCGAAGGTCATAGAACCATGCCACCATGAGGCGGCTCTGATATTCCAGTACGCATTCGAGGCGGCTGGTCTGCGTGGTCGCTTCCCAGGTATGGATTTTGACCGCGTGGACTCCTCGCCTGACCATCAGGACAGGATGATCGTTAGGGTCATCGATGCCAAGAAGCGCGTTGCTGATGCATGTGCGGCTGTCGGGAAGATAGGTGGATCCGTTCTCTGGGATGTGATCGGCAATGAGATGACGTTGTCGGACTATGCATCACGGCAACACTACATGCGGCTGAATGTGCATGATGTGAAGGGGCGACTGATCTGTGCGCTCGACCTATTGGCTGACCACTACGGAGTGCGGTGACATGGCAAAGACTGTCTGTGAGCGAATCAAGAAGTACATGGCTAGGCAGAAAGAGCGCGGTTTAGTCCAGATTAAAGTATGGGTGCCGTGGGAAGATGTTGGGACGTTACGCACGAAAGCTAAGCAACTAAGGGAGTTGCGAGGGCGGTGATGTATAATTGTCACACGCAAGATGTAGCAGGTATGTGTTGACTTATGACACAAGATATGAGAGATTTCCTTATGATAGATGTTCTAACTGTGGCTCTCTCCCCTTTGGGCGAGGGCCTTTTGTTTGCGGATTATGCATTAGAAAAACTAATCCCAAAACGAGACGACCTGAGTAAGTCAAATGGCTAAAGCTCCAACGGATATCCGTTCTTTAGCGCGGCAACACACGGCGCTGGCGATACGCACGCTGGTCGGGATTGCCGCCCAGAAGACCGCACCACAGAGCGCCAGGGTGGCGGCTGCCACTGCCTTGATGGACCGTGGATGGGGCAAGCCGAAGCAAGAAGTCGAGATAAATCAAGAGGTTACGATCAGCCTGATCGATAGCTTGGCTCGTATCGCGCAGATGGAACACCATCCAATGAAGGAGATACTGGGCCAGGTGCTGGACAATGAGCCAGAGGAAGTCGAGGTCGAGGACTAGCGCACTGCCTATGTAAGGCAGTGAACACTGGCTGTCACCAAGGGATACAGGGCCATTAGGCTGTACGGTGGTACAGATTGGGCGTTCGGAACGGCGGAATCCCGTCGCCAGACGCACCCCCCGCACCCCCGGAGAGCGACCGGCGTCGATGGCGAAAGTGGCTGTACCCCCTCTCGAAAAATTTTTTGTGATTTTTAAAACAGGATCAACCTATGGCCGACACATGGCGTCTACCATCTGCGATAGACCGCGCCAACCTTGTCTACCAGCAGGGTGGCTTTCGCGGCTTATACGACGAGTACACCCCGGCTGCCAAGCAGGGAATACTGGACGCATTCACGTATGCCGGTGACCCTGCTAACAGCGACGAAGTCCGCAAGATGGTATTCGAGAACACCCTTGGTTTTGATCCCACCGGTGATGTTAACCCGGCTGATTTGGGTTTAATGGGCATGTTCGGCGCTATGACTGCCGGTAAGGTTGGCAAGGGTGTCAAGGCTGCGAAGGGTGTTAATGCGGCGATTCCTGCCCGCGCTCCGGCTGGTTCTTTAGCCACAACAAACTGGAATCGCGGGCCAAGTGTGCCGAAAGAGTTTTATGAGCAAGTCATGGGCGCTAATAGCAAGCGGCGGAGAAATTGGTCACCTGATGGTGAAAAGGCCCAAACTCGTGACGCTATAAGGCAAGTGCAATCCGTCAGGAGCGACACAAGACAAGGTGTGGACCCGTTAATAATAAATAAAAATTTCAGACCCAAAAAAGCAGAGGCGATCCGCGCAGAGGCAAGAGCCGCATCTGCTGTTGATGATAATTGGTCTGCTAAATTTTCAGAGAATGTTGTGCGGGATATTAAGGGTGGCTGGGATGCATCTAACTCCATTAATAGGGCAAACATGGAATCAGTCCCCAGACTTCTAAAAAAGGACGGGTGGTCTGTCAGGCATGCGTCAACAGGTAAAACTGGCCATAAATCCAGCCGATACCTTGTTTCTCCTGATGGTCAGTTTGAGGTCCGCTTGTCTGACCACTATTTGCCGCAAACCGCGCAAAGAGATTTTAACAAAGCTCAAAACGGGACGCGGTGGAATGATGAGATTGTGCTTAGTGGTTCTGAGCGGCCTATCCAGATACTTGATGAAATTATTAGTCTATGGAAAGAGGGTGTGGATTAAGTGCTGGATCAGCGGCGAATGCTCGGATGTTTCCCCAAATCCAACAAAGCGTACCTTGAAGGGCATTGGCATCACGCCAGATTCTTTCCAACCGACCCAGCAAAAATCATATTATGTTTGTATCCATTTGGCGTCAAGCGGCCTCTTGGACTCTATAGCCACACCTAATGCTAAAAAATAAGCCGGTCGGTTTAACCGACCACGAACGTGGCCTTCTGCTACTGAAGCAGAACCCTGAGTTATTTGTGCGTGAGGTATTGGGCGCGGTTCCAGAGCCGTGGCAAGTTGAGGCGTTGGAGGCTATCCGCGACGGCGACCGTGTTGCCATCAAGTCTGGCCACGGCGTCGGCAAGTCGTGCTTTCAGTCTTGGATGGTGTTGTGGTTCTTATCCACGCACTACCCAGCCAAGATTGTGCTGACTGCTAATACTAGCGCACAGTTGAATGACGTTTTGATGTCGGAGATATCGAAGTGGCACCGGCAGATGCAGCCAGCCTTTCGGGATCAGATCGACGTTAAGAGCGACCGTGTAGAGATGAAGGCAGCGCCTTCTGAATCGTTTGCGGCGTGTCGTACTTCGAGGAGGGAAAACCCAGAGGCGTTGCAAGGGTTCCACTCAGATAATCTACTTTTTTTAATCGATGAAGCTTCGGGGATCGATGATGTTGTGTTCGAGGTTGCGGCGGGTTCGCTATCAACCAAGGGTGCGAAGCAGGTACTAACCGGCAACCCGACACGGACATCTGGCTACTTCTTCGATGCGTTTAATAAGATGCGCGACAATTGGTACACGATGACTGTTTCGTGTGCTGACTCGTCGCGTGTTGATGAATCCTTCATTGAGAATATGGCCAAGCAATATGGGCCTGACAGTTCGATCTACGGCGTACGTGTGTTGGGCGAGTTCCCGAAGCAAGACGACGACGTCCTGATACCGCTGCACATGGTTGAGGCCGCCATACACCGCGACGTTGAGGCCACCGGGCAAGTTGTCTGGGGTTTGGATGTGGCGCGGTTTGGCGCTGACAGGTCGTGCTTATTGAAGCGGCAGGGCAACGTTGTCATGCCGGGGATCAAGGTCTGGCAGGGCAAGGATCTGATGCAGCTATGCGGCCTGGTCCACGCTGAGTATTTGCTGGAACCAACGGAGCGGCAGCCGGTTGACATCATGGTTGACGTGATTGGCTTGGGTGCCGGTGTCGTTGACCGACTGTGTGAGATGGGGCTACCGGCTCGCGGCGTTAACGTTGGCGAGGGTGCCGTCATTAAAGAGAAGTTCCTGAACCGCCGCGCCGAGTTGTGGTTTGAGTTGAAGGAATGGTTCATGGCGCGTGATTGCAAGATACCAGACGAGGCCACGCTGGTGCCTGAGTTAACGTCGCCGCGTTATCAGTTCACGTCCAACGGCAAGTTGAAGTTGGAATCCAAAGAAGAAATGAAGCGTCGAGGGCTGCGTTCACCGGACGTGGCAGACGCCTTAATGCTGACCATGGAAAGCCCTGCTGTTGCGTCTTATGCGCTCGGCGGCGGTTCTTCATGGCGCGGCACTTTAAATTATCCAGATTTGGGGATTGTCTAGATGTTCACAAGCGACCAGGAGGAGCGCATCCACTCGGCTGCGAAGACTGCGCTCATTGGCGCTGTAGGTTTCACTGAGGGTGATCTAAGCGAAGATCGCGCCAAGGCGTTAAAGTATTTCAAGCAGGAGAAGATGGGGACGGAGCGGCCAGGGCGGTCGCAGGTTGTCACGTCTGAAGTCTCCGACACTGTGCTGGCTATTCTGCCGTCATTGATGCGTGTATTCACCTCTGCCGGTCGTTTTGTCCGCTACGAGGCCACCAAGCCGGAAGGCGAAGAAGACGCGGCGCTGGCGACATCATACATGAATGAAGTCGTGTTTGCTCGCGACAACAACATGTTCAAGATTGCGTACAATTGGTTCCACGATGCGTTGCTGATGAAGACCGGCATCGTGACATGGTATCTGGATGAGAGCGTCAAGGAAGTTGCGGATGCCCGCGAGGGTCTGACTGACGAAGAATTTGCGGCGATTGTCTCCAATGACAATGTCGATGTGACGGCGCATTCCGAAGACATCGATGAGATGACCGGCATGGTCACGCATGACATTGAGTATCTGACCACGTCAGAGGAACACCGCGTCCGCGTCGAGAATGTGGCACCTGACGAGTTTCTGATTTCACCGCGTGCTAGAACAATTGCGGAGGCACCGTTCGTTGGTTGGCGTTCGCGTCAGACGGTCGCTGACCTGGTTGCTGCTGGGTATGACCATGAGACGTTGATGGGCTTATCGTCTGCCACGCTTGACGTGACGTTTGAGGATCTCGAGCGTTTCCGCGACCAGGACAACGGTGTTAATGGTGACGTTGAGGATGCCGGTCAGCGCGAAGTCTGGGTGACGCAGTGCTACATGAATTTGGATGTCGATGAAAAAGGCAAGTCGCGTCTTGTGAAGATTACGCTTGCCGGTGAAGACGGCTCCACATTGCTGGAAGTCGAGGACGCATTCGAGAAGCCATTCGCGATGATCTGCCCGATACCGATCCCGCATGTGTTCCATGGCCTGTCGATGGCTGACTTGACGATGCCATTGCAGGACATCTCCACGGCTGTTTTCCGTGGCGTGCTGGATTCCATCTACCTTGCGAACAACCCGCGCACCTTGGCCCTTGAGGGTCAGGTCAATTTGGATGACTTGCTGAACCCGCGTGCGGGCGGCGTCGTCCGTGCGAAGCGTCTCGACGCTGTGCGCGAACTTAACACCACGTTCGTTGGCGGCCAGGCGTTGCCGCTATTCGATCTGATTAATGATATTAAAGAAAACCGCACTGGCGTATCTCGTCGCACTAATGGCCTATCGGCTGAAGCGCTTCAAAACACCACTGCGACCGCCGCCGCGCAGATGCAACAAGGGGCTGCACAACGAATTGATATGATCGCCCGGTTGTTCGCTGACGGCGTGCGTGAAATGTGCCGTGGCGTCTTGAGGCTTGTTATTCGGCATCAAGGTGACGCTCGGCAGGTTAAGCTGCGCGGCCAGTGGCAGGACGTTGATCCATCCAATTGGGATGACGAGATGGATGTCACCGTCGCCGTTGGCCTTGGCTTTGGCAACGACGAGGAACGTGTACAGGCGTTGATGTTTGTCCTGGGCTTGCAGAAGGAAGGTTTGGCTTCTGGTTCCAGCTTGGTCACTGAGGCGCATTTGTATAACACGCTTGAGGATCTGGTGCAGGTGTCGCGACTGAGTAGTGTTGATACCTACTTCCAGAACCCGGCACAGGCGCAGCCGAAACAGCCGCAGCAGGATCCGCAGATGATGTTGATCCAAGCGCAGATGGAGGTCGAGAAGGCCAAGATCGAAGTCGATAAACAGAAGGCGATGATGAAGTCGCAGCAAGACCAGGCCGAGTTGCAAGCGCGTATGGTAATTGAGCGCGAGAAGATTGCAGCGCAGATGGAACAGACAGCCGCTAAGATTGAAGTCGAAAACCAGAAGGTGGCCGCTGACCTGTCATTTAAGGCAGCCGTCGAGCAATCAAAGGCTGACCGCGCTGAGATGACCGAGATGCGCGACCATAATACCAAAAGGCATGAGCAGGTCATGGGTGCGCTGACTGCGCGTGCGGAGGCCGACAGTGCCATGCACGAACAGGCAGAGCCGCAATCATATGAGGGCAGCGAAGGGATGATGGAATAATGGCGTACACGATTGGACGCAGCGCACTTGATAACACGCCAACGCCAACACGCCTCGGCGTGCCATCGATCCAAGACTATCTTGGCAACTTCCAATCGCAGAATGATATATGGCGTCAGTCATGGTCGCCGCAGTTTAATACGCCATACCAGACTGCCGTCACCGTTGACCCAATGGCAGATGTACAAGACAGCATCTTGAATCCTAATCCTACCGGGAATAACCAGTTCGGTGGGTGGGACAGCCCGACTGACGGGGTAAATGAGTCCCCTGCAAATGCGGCGCAAAATACAGGTATGGCGAACGCTCGCGGGTTTGGTATTGCTGGAACACTTACTGGCGTCCCCGGTTTGGGGCCTCTTGGTGCGGCCATTGGTTCTGCGGTAGACGTTAACAACGCTAATGCGCATGGTATGAAGTCAATGGGCGTCAACCCAGACATTAGCTACTTCGACACATTAAAGTCTGCCTTATCATTTGGTCTATTTGGGAATAGTGCCAGTAACCAACTTAGTGATGAGCTTGGTGTTATGGCCACAACCCCTGACGGCAATATGTTTAGTGATGAAGACGACATGTCTACAATGACGATGGATGACCTTAGCGCTATGCAAGCCGCCGCCGCAGCGTCCGCGTCCGCTGCCGCCACATCTAGCGGCGGCTCATCTCCGTCAGGCCCCGACAGCGGCCCCGGCAGCCCAGGTTCTGCCGACCCCGGTGGTGACGGCGAGGGCTGGGCCAAGGGTGGATGGGTGAATAAGTCTGCATTGTTTGGCCGTAATCCTAAAGGCCCAGATGACGGCGCTGGCTACCTTGACGATGGCGAGTATGTCATTAGAGCGAAGGCGGCTAAGAAGCTGAACAAAATGCAACCCGGCTTATTGGATATGTTGAACCAGATATGACCGAACAGAATTTAGACAAAGATATCGAACGCGCCGACATGGCGCGTTTTTTATTGGAGCACCCACTTCTTGTGGAGGCTTTTGAAGGAATCGAGGCGACCTACACGTCCGCGTGGCGTGACAGTCGTCCAGATGAGGGGGCTGCACGCGAGCGCGTGTATATCGCCTTGCAGGTGCTTGCGTCGGTTCGTGGGCATCTTGAGTCCGTAGTGATGGGCGGCGCGTTAGCGCGGCGCGACATTGAAGATATCACAGGACAGAAAAAAGGGTTTTCAATTTTTAATTAGGAGATTTTGTCATGGATGACCGCAACACCCCGTCAGATGACGGGACTGCCGAGTTGTCACTCGACGCTGCTGTTTCAATGTTGACTGCGGACTCTGCTGAAGAAGCAGAACAAACCGCTGAAGCGAATGAAACCGAAGCACCAAAAGCGGCTGAAGAAGATGCCACAGATGAAGTGGAAGAAGACGACGCCGAAGAAGGTGCAGCGGAAGATGTCGATGACGACGCTTCCGATCAGTCTGACGATGACGCACTTGAGATTGACCTTGAAACCGTCTTTGAAATTGACGGGGAAGAAGTCTCTCTGAAAGAGCTTCGCGATGGCGCATTACGCCAATCAGACTACACACGCAAGAGCCAGGAACTAGCACAGAAGGCGCAAGCCATCGAAGCTGAACGACAGGCAATTGCGGATGAGCGGGCTAGATACGCCCAGGCTCTTGAGCAGATGAGAAGTCAAGTTGAGGCGGTTGACGAGCGCGAACCAAATTGGGACGAGCTATTCGACCGGGATCCGCTTGAGTATATGCGTCTTGACCGTGAATGGCGGCAGAAGAAAGAACAGCGTGCTAACCTTGTACAAGAGCATGAGCGCGTTCGACAACTTCAGCACAATGAGTCACTGCGACAACGCGAAGCTGAATTGACGCGAGGGAAATCAGAACTTCTGGAGAAAATCCCAGAATGGAAAAATCCCGAAGTCGCGGCAAAGGAAGCCAAGGAGATTTCGCAGTTCTTGCTTGATCGTGGGTATCCAGCGGAAGCTGTTTCTCAGATCAGTGTCACGGATGTCCTATTCGCACGCGAGGCTATGCGTGCAATGCGGGCAACATCAAAGGTTGAAGTGGCGAAAAAGAAAGTCGCCAACAAGCCGCGAGTTATCAAGGCTAAAGCATCCGCTCCAAAGAGCCAGGGCCAAAAAGCCCGCATTCGGAACCAAATGGCAAAACTTGAGCGCACAGGTGACATCGAAGATGCACTGCCGCTCCTTATGAACTAGGAGTTTATACTATGGCACAGGCCACAAATACCTACGACCAATACTCGGCAATTGGTATCAAAGAAAATCTGTCGAATATCATCAGCCGGATCGATCCGATTGAAGTGCCGTTCCAATCGAACATCGGCAAAATGTCTGTTACTCAGACGTACTTCGAGCATCAGACACAGGCACTCGCAGCCGCATCAGGCACGAACGCCCACATCGATGGTGACGACTCCGTATCGGCAGCCGCTGCTACTCCAACTGTCCGCGTCGGCAACCGCACGCAGATCTTCAAAAAGACGTTCGTAGTATCCGGTACGTTGGATGCAACGGATGCAGCTGGTCGTTCCAAGGAATCCAGCTACCAGGCACTGCTCAAAGGTCTTGAGCTTCGCCGTGACATGGAAACCACTCTCACCGGCAACTACGCTTCCGTTGCTGGTACTTCCACTCAGGCACGTAAAACTGCCGGTCTGGAAGCATGGCTGACGACCAACACCTCGCGTGGCACGTCAGGTGCTGACGGTGGCTTCTCTAGCGGTGTTGTTGCTGCCGCTACGGATGGCACCCAGCGCACCTACACTGAGACGCTTCTGAAGACCGTCAACCAGGCTGTGTACACTGCCGGTGGCCGTGCAACGATGCTGATGATGGGACCGGCTTCCAAGGTCATCTTTAGTAGCTTCGCCGGTCTTGCCACTACTCGTGTAAATGACCCCAAGGGTCAGACCACGATTATCGGCGGCGCTGACCGTTACGTCAGTGATTTCGGAACGCTGACTACGACTGTCAACCTGTTCCAGCGTGATCGCTCGGCCCTGCTGGTTGATCCAAAGAAAGCCAAAATTGCAACGCTTCGTCCAATGAAGCAGGAAAAACTGGCCAAAACTGGTGACGCTGACAAGTATCACATCGTTTGTGAAGCTGGTCTGATGGTTGAAAACGAAGCCGCGTTCGGTGTCGTTGCCGATCTTAGCTAAACCTTAACACCACGTTAACTGAGCGAAGGGGTGCGCCGAAGGGCGTACCCCTTTTCTTTTGGAGATTTCTAAATGTCTGACCGTTTAACTCTATCAGAACGCCACGGGATGAAGGTCAACTTTATCCCGCAGAATGATGGCACTTTCCTGATTGAGTACACCGAAGACGCCGAGCCGCACCTTAATCACAACAAGGCTCTGGTATCCAACGATGACTTCCACAAACGGCGTAAAATGGATATGTGGCACGCCGCACACATCCCCACGACTGTAATTATGAAGTGGCTGTTGGAGGATGGCATCGACGTATTCAACCCAGAGCACGACGACCGCGTAAACGCGAAGCTGAACAGCAACGAGTGGCGATATCTTCGCACATCGGAGTTCATTATCTAATGGCAATCACGACTTTCACTGAGCTTAAATCGACGGTCGCTGATTATCTTGTCGATAACAGCTTGACCGCGATTATCCCGACATTCATTGCATTGTGTGAGACACGTTTCCAGCGTGACCTGCGCTTGCGTCAGATGGAAGCGCAATCGACATTAACCGTCACTGCCGGAACGGCAACTGTGGCGCTGCCGTCAGGCTTCCTCGACGCCCGCGTGATGGTCCTAAATTCCACGCCAGCCCGCGTCCTTAATCTAAAAACCCCCGTACAGTTCTTTACCGATTATGCATCTGCCGTCTCAGGGACGCCGGAATCTTATTGCATCATCGGTTCTAATTTTCACCTTGGCCCCACCCCATCTGCTGATTCCACAATCACGCTTACATCTTACAGCAAGGTTGCCGTTCTGTCTGATAGCAACGCCACCAACGCCGTGTTGGATGACGCGCCGGATCTTTACCTGTACGGCACGTTGCTTGAGGCCGCGCCATACCTTGGAGAGGACGACCGCATCTCCGTTTGGGTGCAATTGTACGACAGGGCTGTTGCCGAATTGAAAGCTGTTGACGAGCGCACAGCCTGGTCGTCAGGTCCGCTTGTTTCTCGCGTTGAGGTCTACACGCCATGATGAAGGCGATGGAGTTTGGCGAATGGCTGCCAGACCAGCCGCCTGTCGGGAACCCCGGCGTCATCATTGCCAAGAACGTCATTCCATTTGCCAAAGGCTACAAGCAACTGAGCGACATTAGCGCATACTCAGGCGCTATCACTGCGCGTTGCCAAGGTGCCATATCGGCACAAGACGCGGACGGCGTTGTCGCTGACTTCTGCGGTGATGTCTCAAAATTATACAAGCTGACTGACGTGACGTGGGGGGACGTGTCTGGCGCGACATATACCACGTCGACTGACGAGCGTTGGAAGTTCTTGCAGTTCGGCCAGAATGTTCTCGCCACCAACTGGACAGACAGCATTCAAACCTATGACATGAGCGTTGGTGGCACGTTTGGTGACCTGGACGCATCCGCGCCGCGCTGCAAATATCTAGCGTCGGCTCGTAACTTTGTTTTCGCCGGGTACACATACGATGCATCCGATGGCAACATGCCGTCGCGCATCCGGTGGTCCGCATTAAACGATGCAACGTCATGGGCTGCCAGCGTCACCACACAGGCTGATTGGCAAGACCTGCCAGACGAAAACGGCCCGGTGACGGGTGTCACTGGCGGCGAGTTTATCACCGTATTCCAAGAACGCGCCATTACACGCGGCGACTATGTTGGCGTCCCCGCCATCTGGTCGTTCTCTGAGATTAGCACAAACCTCGGTTGCTCGGTGCCAGGGTCGATTATCAAGCAGGGCGCGACTACATACTTTCTGTCGAGCGAAGATTTCTATTCCACAACAGCGTCAGGAATCAAACCGCTCGGCGCTCAACGTGTCGCAAAGTGGTTCTACCAGAATTATAACCAGACATATCCACACAGGGTCACAGCGGCTGTGGATCCGATTAACTCTCTGGTTATCTGGTCTTTCCCAAGCAAGGCCTCCGCGTCTGCAACGCCGGACACTTTGATAATATACAACTGGGTGTTAGATCGATGGACGTATGCCGAAATATCGCACGACATCATTTATAGGTCACTATCTAAAGGCTACACACTTGAGGGGTTGGACGCACTCAGCACTAACCTCGACACGCTGCCCCTATCCCTCGACAGCCGCGCATATAGCGGCGGCCAGGTGCTGCTGTCGGTATTCACCACAGACTTCAAGCTGGCATTCTTTACCGGTTCAGCATTGGCCGCGCAGATCGACACAGGCGACTTCTCCCCACAGGCTGGCCGTCAGGCCCTAGTGCAACGTGTGCGGCCTGTCGTTGAAGGTTCCACGGCTGTAGTAACGGTGCAGCACGCTGGCCGGGATGTCGCGACAGAAACAGTAACGTTTGGTTCAGCCATTTCACCGACTGCCACCGGCAATACGCCGATACGGAAGAAGGCGCGATATCACCGCATCCGCGTAAACGTCACAGGCGGCTTTGACTTCATCCAGGGGATTGAGGTCGAGGCGAAGGCACTCGGCACGCGATGAAATCAGTACCAGCCACATTCTATGACGTTGAGGCGCACCTGCGCCTGGTCGTCAATGCGCTGAATGAATTGGCGGGCGGCAAGATTAACGCCACCGCCACGGTCACATTGACAGCAAACGCCGCGTCCACGGTCGTCACTGACATGTTTGTTGGACCAGATGCCAAGATCATATTCGAACCTCAGACGGCTAATGCCGCAGCAGAGATAGCGGCTGGCACGATGTACACGTCATCAAAAGGTCAGCAGACGTTCACTATCACGCACGCAAATAACGCACAGACAGATAGGACATTCGGCTATGTCGTCGCCGGTTGAAGACTTTAACCTTGCGTGGCCGCATTTGAAAAAGGCGCTGCGCCTGACGGGTGGCACACATACCAAGCGCGACATCTTCGACGGCATCATGGTTGGCGACTTCCAACTGTGGCGGTCGCGTCGATCATCCGCGCTGACTGAAGTTGTCCGTTATCCGCAGATGCGGTCTGTGCGTGTGTTTCTCGCCGGTGGCGACTTGGAAGAATTAAAAACCGTTGAGCAAAAAATCTGCGCTTGGGCCAAAGAGATTGGCGCGAAGCGCGTTGAGATAGCAGGTCGGCGCGGCTGGCTGAAGGCGTTAGACAGCTACACTGAAACGTGTACCTGGATGCAAAAGGAGATTGATAGCAATGTCTAAAGGTGGCGGCACAAAAGAATCGACGCAGGTTAATACCACGTCAAAAGACCCTTGGGCACCACAGCAGGAGCCTCTAAAGAAGATTTATTCTGAGGCTGATAGCATTTATCAGACAGGGGCACCCAAGTATTATGATGGCGCGACTGTTGTCGATTACAGCCCGGACACGGAACAGGCGCTGACGATGATGCGCGACCGTGCGCTTGCCGGGTCGCCTCTACAGGACGCCGCATCTCAGCAGATGCAGAACACGGTCGATGGCAACTACCTGTCCGGCAACCCGTTCTTCCAGGGGGCATTCGAGGCGCAGGTTCGTCCGACTGTCGATCAGTACAAGAACCAGATCGCGCCGGGGATTGATTCCTCGTTTAACGGTGCAAACCGCATGGGGTCTAATGCCTATGCAACGGCTCGCAATAGCGCAGACGATACGTTTGCGCGGGCGCTGTCCGACACTGCCGGTAAGCTGGCCTACGATAACTACGGCACAGAGCGCGGCATGCAGATGAATGCAGCCGCAACGGCTCCAGCCTTCGCGCAGAATGACTACGCCAACGCCCAGAACCTCGCCGCCGTTGGTTCGGCGCGGGATGCAAAAGCTGGCGAGTACATGGCCGACAACGTCAACCGCTGGAACTTCAACGAGAATAGCGGCTGGGATCGCCTCGGCAAATACGCGGCCTTGGTTGCTGGTGGCAACTTTGGTGGCACCACGTCTGCATCCACGCCGATCTACAGTAACAAAGCCAGTGGCATCCTCGGCGGCGCTGCCAGTGGTGCCGGTATCGGCAACATGATTGGCGGCGGCGCTGGTGCCGGTTATGGCGCTGCGCTTGGTGGTCTACTTGGGGCTTGGGGGTAACAGATATGGCACTTTTCGGAAACGCTCCGTACAGCGGTTTGCTTAATTCTCAGCAGCAAAGCGATGCATTGTCGCAGGGGTTGCTGGGGTTTGGCGGCAAGCTGATGCAAGCCGGTGGCTGGTCTAAGATGCCGACTACGCTGGGACAGAACCTCGGCGCGGCCATGCCATCCTTCATGGAAGGCTATAACCAATCCGCGAACACCGCAATTGCCGCTGACGATAAACTGGCTGCGCGTAATGCAGCTGCTGTGGCTGCGCAAAATGCAGCCTATGCCCAAAAGCAAAAGGAGCTTATTGATAAGCAAGCGCAGGATCAGCGCACTCGCATGATGGCTGTTGCCAATGTGGCCTATCGTGACGCTGTTGCAAAAAATGACACGCAGACGGCTGACCTAATCCTTGCCGACCCTGGCGCGTTTATGAAGTCTCAATTGGACATGCGAGTGAAGGCTGCCGAATACGGGATGAAGCCGCAGACCACAAAACAGGCAATGGACCTTCAAACAAATAAGCCTGTATTTGCAACTGAGGCAGAAATAAAAGCAAACCCGTCAAGATACGCGCCCGTTCCTACAGGCATGAAGATTGTGTCTGATGGGCAAGGCGGGTTTACCGTATCGACAGGGATGGCTGGTTCAACAGACTTGACCAACGGCGCTGTTAGTAAGCAGCAAGATGCCTATATGGTCGCGTCTGGCGGACTCGCATTACTGAATAATGCGGAGGCTGGCTGGAACCCAGAATACAGCACTATTGCAACTCAGACCGGCATGTCTATCACTGCACTGGCAGAACGTCTCGGCGCTGAAACAGACCCTGCTAGGAAAGAGGAGCTGTCTAAATACACGTCATGGGCGCGTAACGTTCAGGACAACCTTTCTACACAATTGAACCAGCTTTCCGGTGCCGCCGTTTCCCCCGAAGAATACAAGCGAATATCGGCATCGCTGCCAACTCTTAACGACAGCCCTACTGAATTTATGGCGAAACTCAAGGGTGCCAAAGAGAAGGTTATCCTATCAATGGCACGCGCACATGCGTTCGCCAATAAGGGCATAAACGCCGCTGCTGCTGATGGCCGCATCTTCGACACAACGCTTGACCAGATGAAGGCGCGCATCAACGCACGCGGCGCTGAGTATATGTCGTCGGTGTCGAAGCTAATGCCAAACGCGAAGCCAGAAGAAATCAGGGCGAGGGTCAATCAGAAGATCCGCGCAGAGTTCGGCATCCCGGCATTAGGGAGTTAATATGACAGACTTTTTTAGCGAACTTATGTCTGAGACGCCATCCGTGCCGCAGACTGCCGCCACGGCTGCACCGCCTGTGGCCACGGGGTATGACTTCTTTAGTGACTCCCTAACGGCAACCCCAACCCCAAAAGACACACCTGGCGCAGCCGGTGGGTACGATCCCGCAGGGGAAGCCCCCAACATTGGCTTCTTTGACCAAATGCGTGCAGGTCTGGCCGTCTCGACCGCCGACAAAATTAAGCGCTATGCCGAAATTACCGGGCAGCCAGAGAGTCAATTTGGCGTTATCGATCAGAAAATCGTAATGTGGAATGGCAAGCAATATGTCCCTGTTGAACCGAATGTATCAGACGGCGACGGCGCAATGGAAAAATGGAAACGCGCCGGTGAGTGGACTGCCGCTGGCACCCCCGCTGGCGTCACCGCCATTGGTTCCGGCATTGCAGGGTTAACGCAAGGCAACCCCGTCACAGGCGCACTAGCCGCAGCCGGGACAGCCGGTGTGTTGGACGCTGGCCGTCAGTTCATAGACCGTGCGTTAGCCGGTGAAGATAAGAGTAACATCGATTGGACGCACACCGGGATGCAAGCTGCTCTTGGTGGTGTTGCTGAGCTTGGTGGCCACGCACTTGCAAAGATGTTCACAAGCAACCGCCTTGGCGTGGCCGATTGGGACCGTTTGAAGGCGTTGGATGATTCCGCGCTGAAGTCCGCGCAGGAGTTCCAGCGTAGGGCTAAAGCAGAGTTCGGCATCGACCTGTCTACTGGACAGGCAACAGGCTTGCGTTCAATCCTCGCACGCGAGCGTCAGGCTGGAAGGTGGGATGAGACGGCAGACGGTGTTGCGGAGTTCCGCGACACACAATGGGGGACGCAAGTCCCTAAAGCCATCCAGAACTTGATCCGCAAGATTAGCCCTAAAAAGGGTGCGGACGCTGTCAGCACGTTTAGGGAAGGCGCTGACGAAGTCATCTCACAGGCAGAAAAAAGATGGATGAATGAAGCTGGGGCATCATTCAGGAATGCTCTGGATAACAAGCCCCCATACAACACGCCGGAGCTAGACACGCTAATGAAGCGGCCAATCATGGCAGACGCATGGCGTGAAGCGAAGCTACAGGCAGCTAACCGTGGGCGGCCATTGCCTGAGTATTTCAAGTTTGATGAAGCTGGCAATATTATCGGGACGATACAAAAGCCTGATTGGCGTGCCTGGCACAATATCAAGATGGGGTTGGATCGCGTCAAAAACAACAACCTTAATGCACTCGGTAAACCGGCTGGTAAGGGTGCTCAAGCGGATGCGGTGAAGGCTGAATTGATGCCGCATCTTCGCGTTAACAAAGACTATATGGACGCACTCAGACAGTATGGTGAGAGCGCAGATGTCGTGGACTCCATCCTTCAGGGCGGGGTTGGCTACCTTAGAGATATGAAGAAAATGGACGTGGCTGGAATCGTCAATCGCGTATTCAACGAAAACAACCTCCCTGTAGAAGAAATAATAAAGATGCGGCAGATGTTCGGTGCCGCTGGGCAAGCTGAAAAGTGGAACGCTGGCGTATCACGTTGGCTTTCTGATGCTCTGGATGTCGCGCTCAAGGACACTGCCGGTGGTAGCCGTAATGTCCCACATGCCTTTTTATCTCGCGTCTATGGAAGTCCACAGCGCAAAGAGATATTCAAGGCTGCTGTTGGCAAGGACGCTATGAAGCGTTGGGACGCACTACTGGAAACCCTACAGGCAGCCAAGAAGTCGCTCCCAGAAGGGTCACCTACAGCGACCGATATTGGCGCAATGGCCCCTGATATGTTGGGTAGCGCAGTCCAAAGCGCCAGCAAGGCTGCGTCCATCGATATCATACCAAACCTCGGCAAGGGCTTCGCTGACATCCGGCAACCGGCTGCGCGGGTGAAGCTGGCGAACTTCCTATTCTCACCGGAAGGCATCAAAGAGCTTGGCAAGTTGCGGATGCTGCCGAAGGGCGGCGAGGCGGCTGTGCGGTTGCTTGGCGATATCCTAGTGAAGTCTGGTGCAAATGGTGCAGCTAATGCCATTGGCTTTGGCGGCGAACGTGGTGCAGATCCGCGTCTTAACAAAGAGGGCAACCAATAATGTCGAACGTATATACATGGTCAACAACTGCCGCTAGTAACAATAGCGCAGCCCCAAATGGCGCACCGGAGGGCATGGCACCGTCAGCCGTTAACAATGTCATCCGCGAGAATATGAAGACCATCGCGGATTGGCGTGACTTCCTTGGCGGCGCAAAAACTACCGTTGGAACGGATACGATTACGCTGACGAGCGGCCTAACAATCACAGCATACGCAGCCGGTCAGATGTTCGTCGCCAAGCTGGGCGGCACTAACACGGGCGCTGCGACAATCAACATCGACAGTGTCGGTGCCGTGGCCGTGGAGATTAACGGCGCTGCCGTTGCCGCCAATGATTTGACCAGCGGGAAGTATGTGCTGTTTATCTATGACGGCACGGCCTTCCAGGCGACAAAGCTCAGCGCGGCAGATTTCTCCACTGCCGCATCAGAAACAGTGTCCGGTATTGTCGAACTCGCCACAACCACGGAGGCGGCGGCTGGTACAGATACGGCGAGAGCAGTCACCGCCGCCGGTGTCGCGGCTGCGATTGCGGCACAAGTAACATCTGGCGCAACCGCTGCCGAGAAATCAAACATCATGCTCAATTCATTCCGTATTGAGGAACAGGGCGGTTTAACTGTTCAGGGCATGGTTGATGGTGTTTCAGACGTGTTCACGGATGAGAGTGGTGTTGATACTGGGACTTCAACGGATGAAACGTATAACGCAGCTGGTGATTATTATGAGAATCCCGGCTCTAGTACTACGGCTGCAAGTTCTGCTGCTTATACTGCTGGGGCTGCATCTGTTACTTGGTCTGGTGACGATCTAACTGTTAACTCAGTTGATGATGCTACTTATAAGACAGCAACCAATAGTGTCACAAATTGGCCGATGCAATATGGTTATACGCTAAGTGCCGCCGCCGATAATGCCAATGCCGCTTCTGGTTTATTTGATAGTGCCGAGGTTGGTACTTTTAACCATACATCGTCAAACAGCGGTGGTTTGGTGAGTATGACTAAATCTTGGTATCTCCGTCACGATAATGGGACCGTTTCTTATGGAGCAAGTTCGGTTGGTACGTTGTCCGGTGGTGGTGTTGTAAATACAGATACGGTTGAATGGAACATCGCCGCAGACGGAACTGTTTCAATTAAAGTCAACGGCTCCACTGAATACACATTTGCCTCTAAAGCCAATGGAATATCAGTACATTTCATGCACGCATCGTCCAACGGCAACGCAATGGCTAATCTTTACTGGACGTTAACGACTACTCCTGTAAACTCAGTTATTGTCTCCAACACATTTACTGCTCTGTCACAACCAGACACAGCTTTCACGACAATCTGGCATGAAGATGTAAATGCTTGCACCCCAAATACTGACTTCACTGTTGAAGCATCCCGTGATGCAGGAACAACTTGGACTGCTGGTACACTTGCACTTGCCGCAACTCTTGGTGCAGCTGAGATTCTGACTTGCAGTATCGACATAAGTGGGCAACCAGCCGGTACTTCAATGCGGTGGAGATTTAAATTCCTTAACACATTATCACAGCGCCTTCGTGGTGTTGGTTTGCAGTGGAGTTAATAGTATGGCCGTACAAAGACAACCAAACGCACCAGCAAAGCAACGCACAATTGCTGCACTGATTGCTAAAAAGAACGTCGCGGAAGCTGTTGGAGACATAGCAACGGCGGCAGAGTATCAGGCTGAGATCGAACGTGTAGCGGCATCGTAATGGCTGACGTAGAACTCCATCAACAGCTAGGCCGTATAGAAGGAAAACTCGACGCTGCGATGTCCTCAATGTCTAGGGCGCACGAAAGGCTGGATAAACACGACGACAAGATTGGCGCGTTAGAAAACTTCCAAGCCAAGGCTATCGGATATGCCGCTGCCGCTGCGACCGTTGTTTCATTGGCTGGTAATTATATCATTAAAAAGATGGGGGTGGGTTGACCTTCCTCGCCTTCATTGCCGTCATGTGGATGTCTCCAATGTCCGCAGACAAAACCGCTGTAATATATAAGCGGGTCTATCAATCAGAAACTGCCTGTTGGGAGTCGTTAGCCGAGAAGGTTGGCGTGGCCGCGCACACATATGCGGGCCGCGCTCAACTTCTCTATGGATGCGTCCCGAAAAACTGACAGGAGTGCAACATGCACCGCGTTCTGATTTTCTCAATAGCCGCACTCGCGGCTTTTTTCATGTCTGGCTGTATGCCGGAATCCCCCCCCAAGACGACCATATCTACTGCCGAGAAATTATGCGGATCCGACATCTCTTTTTATGAAAATTACAAAGCTGATGTGATCGCCCAGAACCCTGGTGTTGAGCTTTTAGAAATGTATCTAGACAAGGCAGACGTTGATTTGTTCATTAAAGGCTACAACGAGACTCCGCCACAGTCGCACGATACATCCCCACATATTGCGATATGGACTTCTAAGGGTGCTCTCGACGCGCACCTAAACCATAAGCCGATCAATAACTCCATCCCAGGCGCGAATGTCCTGTTTATCGATGAATCCGACTGCATCACCCGCATCGAAACAATCCCGTTTTTTATCCTTGAGTACCTACTCCGTGGCCACCCGTTCATCCCTGGTTCGCGTGAATCATGAGGGACGTAATCGTCGCGGCTATTTCTGCCACCTTCACAGTGTCTGCTATTGCGGCATTCGCACCGGGCAACGACATCATGCCAGATATCAGGCTTCTGTCTGGCGACGAAATCAACGAGATTTACTGCCCGTCCGGTGGGTGCTTAAACACGGTGGCACTCTACAACCGCGAGACGCAGACCATTACGATTAACGAGACATTCGACCCGGCAGACGAATACGACCTGTCCGTGCTTCTACATGAGTTCATCCATCACCTTCAGAACATCAACGGCGACAAGCGCACCGGCTGCGCGGGTGACATGGAGAAACAGGCTTATGAGACGCAGCGCCGGTTTTTAGAGACTCGCGGCACTGACGACACTGACGAGCTGATGGGGATCGACAGATTCACACAGCTTTTGATTACGACATGTGACGACCGCTGAAACTGGATAAGGCCATAGAACAATGGCATTTATATTAGACGAACGCCTCCGAGAATATGCCACAGATCAGCAGTGGCAGAAGTTACAAGCTCTCGAAAAACATGGTAGCGAACGAAAGGCTGCCGAAGCATTAGGATGCGGGAGTAGTAGCGTATCCAGAGCCAAGGTTGCCGTTGAGCGTAACGCAGCGCGGCACGGTGTAGCCCCTGACTATGGCTGGCAGCACCCTGTCCCGCCTGGGTTCCAAGTCTCCGGCGTTTCAACCCTCCGCGACCTCCGCTCCGGCGAGGCTGTCATGGAGTGGCAAAAGACCACCCGAGACGGCGAAGCCCAAGCGGCGGCGATGCGAGAGGCTGTCGACGCTCTCTGCGAGGAGATCAAGCCATGCAAGCCGGTGAAGGGGCCGAGCACAACGTCAGAAAACCTGATGTCTGTCTATCCGGTCGGTGATCACCATATCGGCTGTCTTGCATGGGCAGAAGAAACAGACGGAAAAAACAATTACGATACTGCCGAGAGCGAACGGCTGCTGATTGCGGCAATGGATTATCTGGTCGAGGCATCGCCCAACTCTGACACCGGACTGTTCATCCTGATGGGTGATCTGCTGCACTATGACAACTACGCCACGCTAACGCAGTCCGGCCACATGCTGGATTCTGACTCCCGTTATCCAAGGCTTGTCAGGGCGGCAATGAAGGCTGTCAGGCACGGCATCTCTGCGGCACTCACCAAGCACAAGCTGGTGCGGGTTATCGTCTCAGCGGGCAACCACGACCCGTCCAGCATGGTGTTCCTACGCGAGGCTCTACACACACTATATGAGAACGAGCCGCGTGTTGAGATCGACCGTTCCCCGAAGCTGTTTCATTATTATCGGTTTGGCCTTTGCCTCATTGGCGTACACCACGGCGACAAGGTGAAGATGGCGCAGATGCCACTCATTATGGCCGTTGACGCTGCCGAAGATTGGGGTCAGTGCGAACATCGTATTGTCCTGACCGGCCATGTCCACCATGACAGCGTGAAAGACTTCCCAGGCGTTCGTGTTGAGAGTGTCCGCGTACTGGCACCGGCAGACGCATGGGCATACGGCATGGGTTACAGGTCAAAGCGCGACATGAAGCGCATCGACTTCCACAAAGAATATGGCGAGGTTGCGCGGCAACTCGTCACCCCAGAAATGGCATCGTAAGAGGATAATAGAATGTTATCGCTATTAGGATCACTACTCGGTTTTGGGACATCGTTCCTGCCGTCTATTTTGAACTTCTTCAAAGAGAAGCGCGACCAATCCCACGAACTCGCAATGATGGATAAGCAACTCGAACAGCAGATCGCCATCGGCGCACAGAAGCTACAGATGACGCACGTCGATGCTGATATCCGCGAGAGCGAGGCGCTGCTGAAGCATGACGCAAAGTTGAACGAAAAGGCGTCGAGATGGGTGGTTAATATGTCGGCATCTGTTCGCCCGGTGATGACATACCTGTTCTTCGTTGAGTTCTTCGCGTTGTCGGCAGCCGTGTTCTTCGACGTTATCTCAAAGGAAGAATATAACCAAATCTGGAACGATCCGACACAGGCATTATTCGCGACTGTGGTTAGCTTCTGGTTCGGCAGCCGCACCTTTAATAGAGCCAACCACACATAATGAAAGCCGGAAAAGATGCGCTTGATTGCATTGCAACGTTTGAGGGGTTTAGGTCGGCACCGTACTTGGACCCTATTGGGATCCCGACTATTGGGTATGGTTCTACGTGGGATGCTAATGGTGATCGCATCACTATGGATCACCCTGACATCACTGAAGATGAAGGTCGTCAGCTTATGGCGCAAGAGCTACTCCATGTGGAACGATCCATTGGGCGACTGGCCGGAGTTCCGTTAACGCAGGGTCAATTCGATGGCCTTGTGTCGTTTGTCTATAATGTCGGATCTGGTTCATTCCAACGGTCAACGATGCGTATGAAGTTGAACCGTGGAGATTATGACGGCGCGGCAGACGAGTTCCCCAAATGGCGAAAGGCTGGCGGCAGAGTCCTCCCAGGCTTAGTCAAAAGGCGTGTGGTCGAGAGAAGGATATTCATGCAATGACCGTAGTGAGATTCCCAGGAGAAACTGCGACAGAGATTGACCCCAAAACAATCCTATCCATCGCGCTCGACCAGCCGCTTGAGTCCGTGATGATTATCGGGTGGACGACTAATGACGAGATGTACGCCAGTTCGTCGGGCTTAAATATGCTAGAGGCCATCTCCACCTTAGATATCTACAAGCAGTCCCTGCTGAATGAAATGACCGGAGAAGAAGAATGACGATTACTTTACTTATGGCCTGGTGGGCTGGATGCGCTGGATCGACTGCTAGATTCCTACAAGGCAACAGTCATGCTGGACCGGGCAGGAAGGAACCAACTGAGTATCGGTGTCCTGTTAATCTGGCAAAATTCTCTTTCTCGCTTCCTTATTGCCAAAAAATTCACTAATCTGTCGTCGGGAGATGTGTTAATGCCGGAAATTTCCGTAGCTAAACTTATTGATGAGATGCCCGAGGCGTTTGTATCGGATACGGCGATGAGCCGTGAGGTTTCGCGCGCCGTCCTGCCGTGGATCGCTTTGGATGGTCACGATAACTACATTCTATACGTTCTGGTCGGGCCGCTGATTGCAGTTAATCAATTCGTCCTGGCGCAACATAAACCCGGCTGGATCAATACGCCGTTCGATGTGGCGACGATCCCTGCCGGGTTTGCTGTGGTCGCGCCTATAGCGTTCTTTTAATCCTCGTTTATTCGGCGCCTATTTAAGGCGGCTAGGCGGTCCACCACGATCATTGCGCCCCGGCTTCACGGCGGATTTTTTAACCAGTGTCAGATCATCTTCATCAAACCAGTACCCATCAGGAAATTTATTATCCTTTCCTGCTGCTGGTTGGACAAAATATCTATTGCAACCATGCAGACAATCAGACCTTGAAGTAATGACCCCGCTAATGCCTACGGTTTCACTTTGAACCTTGTCACCATTATTTAATTTAAATTGCATCATCGTGCTTCTCCATCAAAAAGCAGGGTTCCGCCCTGCGCGGTTAACGCTCCCTAATCGTCATCTAAAAAATTCACCGCAACGGCTACCGTTACAGCCGTATCGCGCACATCGTCACCGTCACCAGTTCGACGGCGGTTAATCTTTTTGCGGTGCGGACACTCCACGATCCCGCAACTTCTCCGCACAAACCCGCCGCATCTCGAACATTCCTTCTGCATCAATTAATCCTCGTTTCTAAACTTCAAATATTCCACCGCGACCGTCTGACCAACGGATTTTATTTCCGGCTTTTCGCATCTGCTCTACCTCTGCCGCTGGAATATCATAAATAGTCCCATCGGCTAATGTCTTGCGGCTCCAGACCCACGTTTCGGGTGGCCCCTTCGGATGCTCTTTATTCTTATCCAGCCAAGCGGAAGATACGATTGGGCTGGTCTTATTGTGTCTCAGAAAACGTGTTCCAATCTTCATTGTCATTACCCTCGTTATTCGGCGTTACGGGATGCGCGGCCAGCTTCAAATGCTGCAAACATCCATTGTCGCAATCTCACCATGTTCGACGGTTCGAGTTCTTCGATGGCTCGTTCGCTTCTTAATGCAAACCCCTCTACCCCGTCATACCAATCTAAAAATTCTTCATCGGTTATCATTTTTCTGGTCCCTCGTTTATGCGCGTCTGGGAACGCGGCTTGCCTTGCAGTAAAATCTGAACGCCATGGTCAGGCGTGTTACCCTGCGGCGATCACGGTGATTTGGCCTTCCCCATAATCGGTTTAGCTTTGTCCTAAGAAATCCTGTCTGCCTCATAACTCTGCAACCTTTTAAACAGTTCAAGTTCTTCAATCTCGCCAGCGCCACCACACTTTTCACAAGGCTGTGTAACTTGCATTGTCTTGCCGCCGACTAATGGAATAATACCCCACGCCCTTCCTGTTCCAGTGCAGACGGTACAAACCTTTGTGTCTTTCATGGCCATCATTCCCCGATGCTTTGCAGCGCACCGATAACTGCGTCAATGTCGGTGCTCATATCAATCTCTGACGCGAAGTCACGCGCCGCGTATGCTGCATCCTCAAGCGTTTGATCGTCTAAATTGTCGCCTTCATATTTTTCTATAGCCTCCGCTGCACTGCTCAATGCAACTTCCAACTCGGAAGATAACTTGATAATAAGGTCACTCTTTTTCATGTCGTCTAGTCCCTCGTCTATTTGTATTTGGCTATTGGTTCACGCGCCCACCGCACGAACCGGATTTCAATTTCGGCAATTCCACACCCTGCTGTGTCGTGGGCTATATGCTCTGCCAACGCATCGACTGACGGATAAACAACAACACCGAAGCCATCGCTTTCGACATGATGCTGTAGGTCCGTGCCGTCGATAAAAGCCTTGTATTTTTCCTGCATCACAATCCCTCGTTTGCTGTTAACCCTTGTGTGGGGCCTCGCACCCCTACTTGATATGCTTTCCCGGCCCATACTAGCCAGCCGAGGGCGCGACCCTCAGATGTTCATCTGTCCGACAATCCCGTGAGCAATCCGGCGTATTTCTCGGACTATGTTTTCGGCATCTGCTTCTAGCCGCGAGATAACTTGCTCGCCGTTCATGGTCCCAATGCCACCAACTTAGATATGTCATACGTCACCGCCTTGCGACTTGTCGGACGGGACCGCATCCTTCCCGCAGCCGACACACATCGGCGCGAACATATCTAGGTTGTTATTATTTTTAGGCGGCGCTGGGGGGGCTTCCTCCCAACCCCATGCGTGGCCAGCCTCGCGCACCTTCGCTTCCAGTCGGTCAATTCGCTCGGCAGTCTCAGGTTCAATCAGCCTGACCATTTCCTTCTCACCCTTGTGAGCAAATGCCCCGCACAGACACTCGCCGCTCATGCCAAGTTCAATCGAAACCGGGCTGCGACTAATTTGGTGTTCTTGTAGGTATTCGTAGAACCGCGACTTTGGCCACCAATACAGGTGGTTGACCCACATCTGAGCGCCAACGAAATTGATATTCTGAGCGCCATAACCCATGCGGCGCTGGCTATCCTCTTTATTAATCCCGGTCAGGATCATGACCTTGCCGTTTCGCGACTTCTTGTGTTCCCGAACGACCTTGCGAATGGCCCTTTCTTTGAGTTGCGAGTACATTTTTATGTGCTGGCCGGGGCCTGGGAACCCGTGCTTTAAGACTATTTGCTCATAGTCGAAACCGCAGTCCTCTTTTGCTCGGACTTCAACTAACGGCCAACCGTAGAAAGCGCACGTTTCACGCACGTTCTGCCGAGACTTTTCAATCCCGATGCCGGTGTTGATATGCAGGATTTTACACCCCGGCACATTGTTCATTGCCCAATGCGCGGCTACTCGCGATCCATCACCTCCAGAGAACCCGCAGAAAATAGCGTCCGGATCATACGCCATAGCGTCAGATACAATATCTTCCGGCGAACGGGGCTTTAAGAACAAATCTCCGGGGAGTAGATCATGCTTCATTTTCCCGCCTTTTCTGTGTCCGAGATTGGGGACGACCCCAGACAGTCAGGACACGGCTCTTGCGTCTCGACCTGAACAGGTATCGCGCAATCGCCCCGACACTCGCCGCCCGACGTAAGATTTCCGCAGCACCCCGGCTCTATATCGGTCCCTAAGACCCAACCCGCGCCGTCGCATGTGTTGCACTTAGGGGACGCTTTGTAAGCATCATTCATTGCTTTGCATCCGGCGGGTGATAGGTAGCACGCCGCTTCGGCAACAGCCCTACGCAGCCGTTCGATCTCAGCCGCTTGTTGTTCGATGGTGTCGGCGGCTTCGTCCCGCAACCGCTCAACTAATTCTTTTACGTCATTCATTATCGTTCTCCTTTAAAATCAATCCCGCTGCATCCCACGCTGCTAAAAAGACAAAGTCCTGCACCGACTGACCTTTGATATCCGCTGCCTTACGCAGTAGTGCTGCATCTTGTTTGGACAGGTAGATTGAAATGTCTTTGTCTTGGCTGTGGCGTTCCCAGTCGTCATCAATACTCATAATGTCACCTTCGTGTTGCGGTAATGTATATCTACGTTATGTGTGTGTGTCGCAGTCTGCTTAAACTCTGCGCGGCACTCGTCGCACAGTTCACGACCATCGAAGGGCGGTTCTTCTGCGCTGAACGGTTCGTTGCAATTCTGACATTCGTAATTAATCATCATCCGGCCTTGTTCGACTTGTCGGACGCATCAGCGCCCAGCTTGGCGAGGGCGCTTTCTGCTACATATGCGCAGTAGTTTTCAAGCTCAGACAGACCACTCGTCTTGGCTATTTCTCCTTTTATCGAAATAAGCGCAGCCGCCAGTTCGTCGCGCTGTTGCTCGGCACGTTCTGCTCTACGACGTTCAGCCTTTGCGGATTGCAGTGCTTCGTTCTTATCAGCCTCAAGCTTGGCGATGTAGTCGGCGGCTTCTTTACGCACTTCATAACGTGACGCTTTAAGAAGCCGGTCCTGTATTTTGTCAGTCATTTGTTTTCTCTTTTTATCTGTGCGCAAATCGCAATGCCGCTGGGTTTCCTAAATTTACTCGCATCCTGTATCTTTTGCAGGGCGTCCAGCCATTTCGTTTGCGCCACAACACAATGCCGCTCCGTCTCAAACGGGCCAATTTGCTTGATTTGCTGACCGCTATCCATTGATCCGATTAACGATAAAATTAATATCCAAGTCATGTATCAGTCCTCACCATCTGGTTTTCGCCACGCGACCTTAACCGCTCCCGCAGTTCACGGTTCTGGATTTGCAGTTCGACAATAAGCCGTTGTTGCGTGTCGATTAGGCGGGTATGTAATTCTTCGCATTTAGTGCAGGTCATAATTTGCCACCAGTACGCTCGATGTATTCCTGCACCTGTTCCTTGGCAGCAAACGACATCCCATCACCAATGAACTTATTGCCTGGCGCACCATAAAAGCCCTTCGACCAGACGCTGCGGAGGATGGACGACTGCGGCGACGTGGTGACTGACACGCCGCGACCGGCGAGGATCCCGCACCAGAACTCGGCGTTAGGCCGCTGATGCACGTACTCGCTGCCAACATCCAGGTCACAGCCCCACATGGCGACCTCGTCCCCTGGCTGCGTTGCCAGTGCGGCGAAGGCCAGCATGAACGCGACCGTGCTTTCCAAATACCGGCCACCGGATAGCGCGTCGGCGGCGGCAAAGGGGAAGGCAATGGAGTGCGGAAGGTCTGGTTCTTTTTGCAGCATCATTATGGGTGATTGCGCTGACGTGGTGGCCGCCAGAAACTCAGCGACGGCACCAGGCTGCATACCGCATGGGTAAAACTCGCCCAATTCGCGCCAGTCGGAATGCGGCTCGAAATACAGGTCCATTTCTGGGATGTCGATCCACGGCATCGACCAGAACACGTAAGACGTGTCATGCAATGGCGCGTCAGCGAGGGATGGACCGCCGCCCAATATAGCTATTTTAAGCTGCCCGCGAGGCTTGACGACGGCGTCGGGTGTTCCGCTTCCGTTCACGCTCATGGCTGTACACTTCTGTACATCGTACAGGAGAGCACTGTCCTACACTCGCCCTGTTTGGCTTCCATCATGGTGGGCGCGACAGGGATTGAACCTGTGACCCCTGCCGTGTGAAGGCACGGATTCCACAACAACTGGTGTTTATATGACATAACAGCCCCCATATCTTGCGTTTTAAAAACCATATTACCCATCAAAACCACCTATTTCTGTACGTAGTACAGATTAAAGCTCCAAAGCATCAGCGGCACGTTCTAGCACTTCAACAATCATAATCCCCTCACGCTCTGCTATATCGTAGATGCGCTTCTTAAATTCGGGGGTCACTCTTGTTGCGAGCTGCTCAGTCCGTCCGGTCTTGCGGAGGGTGCGCCCATCTATCTGTCCTGCATTAGTTGTCAGTGGTATATCCATAACATCAGTGATGATATTTAGTGGAACGCTCACACACTTTGGTGTGTCAAAACCGACCGGCAGATCCTCGAGAGGAATGCCAGCCAATACCAAATCGAGGGTGTCCTGCTTTATCAGCCACCGCCCACCAAGGCGAATGCCAAAGCCTGGGTGTGCACGACACCACTCGCGAATCGTTTCTGCATTGAAGCCGGTCTTCTCGGCTACAGCCGCTGGACTAAAAAGCGTCATTCTTTTATTTCCTTTCATGTGTTAAAGCTCCAAAGCGTCAGCGGCATCGCGCAGATGATCTGGCTGGTGCCGTGCGTAAACCTGCTGCGTCACCCTGATGTCCGAGTGACCTAAAAATGCCGAAATCTTTTCGAGCGGGATTCCTCGTTCGCACATCCAGACAGCAGCCGTGTGCCGCAGGTCGTGTATATGCAGACCCTCAATGCCAGCACGGCGGCACGCTGCCGCGAAGGCCGTGCGGACGTTCTTAACTTTCGCGCCATTGTATTCTATGACGTGGTCGGTCTGCGCGATATCCTTGGCAGTCTGCAATGCAGCCTTCAGCGAAGCTGTCATCGGCACCGTTGCACGCTTCTTGCCGTTGGCCTTATGGCCAAGATAAATCTCGTCACGATCCCAGCGCACCTGCATCCATGTCAGATCCAGCAGCGCCTCTTTGCGACCGGCTGTAGCGATAGCCAAGTGTAGGAAGACAGTCAGGTGGAAAGTCTCCCGGCTGGCGTCGAGCAACCTGGCGAACTCATCACGCGACAAGAAACGGTCACGCGGCTGCGGTTCTGGCAACGTCTCAACCACGGCAACGGATTGCGG